>OIYG01002925.1_pt1 | contig 10209 bp, 5 predicted proteins | sample 1587861 | NCBI WGS metagenome assembly OIYG01 (sample SAMN03283272) | human gut metagenome | biome: human-associated habitat; material: feces | host: Homo sapiens | place: Peru | collected 2012 | reverse complement strand
ACAAGCCTTATAGGCGCAAATGAAAAACCACCAGCTAAGCTGGTGGAATTTTATTTTATTTTAGAAATCATTTGGTTATTAAGAGATTATACATATGTGTTTTCTAAAAATAAATTTGACTAGTTTTTTTGTTTTCTATATATTAAAATTCCATTATAAGCTTTTTTATGATAAAATACATGTGAGAGGTAAATAAATATATGAATTTAACACCAGAGCAAGAAAGTATAATAACTACTAAAAACAAAACAATGCTTGTAGCAGCATCTGCTGGAAGTGGTAAAACGTTTGTTGTAGTGGAAAAGATAATAAATAGTATTGTAAATGAGAGAAAACAAATAGATAGTCTTTTAATAGTGACGTTTACTAATGCAGCAGCATCTGAATTAAGGGAACGTATTGTAAAAAAACTTCAAGAGGTACTAAAAAGTGCTACAGAACTTGGTGATACAGAATTAGCATTTCATATATCTAGACAAATAAATAAGGCGTGGAGTGCCAATATTTCTACAATTCACTCATTTTGTTTATCTGTTATAAAGGATAATTTTTATATTTTAGGAGTTGACCCAAACGTTACTACAATAGATGCTTCACGTGCTAATATAATGCTTACAGAAGCTATTAACGAAGTTATAGATGAGGAATATGAAAGAAAGAATCCAGCTTTTTATGATGTGTTGGAGATTCTTGGATCTGAAGAAGAGTTGGTATCACTTAGTCAGAAGCTGTATGATTTTTATTCTAGAGTTACAGATAAAGAAGATTTTAAACAGAAAGTCTTAGCTGTGTATGACATGAGTAATGTATCAGACTTATCTGAAACGGACGTTGGTCAAAAGATTATATATGATATAAAAGCGCATCTTAGGTTAAATTATTTAGAGTTAGAACAAGTAATATCTAAGTTAGAAGGTTATGATGAGTTCCTAAAACATAAAGAGATTTTAGAACTATTAAAGAAAAATGTAAAAGATGTTTTGGATGAACCTTTATATGATAGCATGCGTTTAAAATTAGACAAAGCTACTCAATTGCCTAACATGCCAAGGTATACAGGAAGTGATACAGAAACAAAAGATAATATTTTAAGTGTCAGAAAGAAGATCGTAGATGATATTCGTTCTTTTAGCAAGATAGCATATAAAAATACAGAGGGAATTCTTGTTGAACAAAATAAAATGATTCCTTGTATAGAGTGGTTGTTTCAGTTTATATCTAAGGTTAAAGAGATGTATTCTTTAAAGAAACAAAAAAAATGTGTTATAGATTTTACAGATTACGAAGAATTAGCACTTATTGCTCTTCAAAATGATGAGGTTGTAGAAAGGTATAAATCAAAGTTTGATACTATATATGTTGATGAGTATCAAGATACATCATATGCTCAAGAAAAAATTATCTCTACCATAGCAAAGTGCAATAATTGTATTATGGTAGGTGATGTAAAGCAAAGTATATATGGTTTTAGAAATGCAGCTCCAGAATTGTTTAGTAGTAAATATGAAAGTTTTAGTGAGGACACTAAAAGTAAAGATACATCTGAAGTAAAAATAATACTAGATAAAAATTTTAGAAGTAGGAAAGAAGTTTTAAATAGTATAAATGATATATTTGAAAAAATTATGACATTAGAATTTGGTGGCGCACGTTATACTGAAAAGGAAACTTTAAAGTATGGAAAACTCTATGATGAAGAAAATGCAGAAAATAATTATATGACGGAAATAAATTTAATTGAGTGGGACAAGTCCTCTATAGATGACGATTTGGAGATTTCAACTAGCATAGAACGTGAAAGTAAAGAAGTAGCTAAAAAAATAAAAAAACTTGTAAATGAATTTACTGTTTATGATTTGAAGAAGAAAGAATATAGAAAGTGTGAATATAAAGACATAGTTATATTACTTCAAGTTGCTACTGGTGTGGCAGATAAGATAGCAGAGGTATTAAATAGAGAAAAAATACCAGCTTACTCTAATAGCAAAGTAAGTTTTTATGAAACTACAGAAATAAAGCTCGTAATGGACTTTTTAAAAATATTAGATAATCCTATGGAAGATATTCCTTTAGTTGGAGTAATGTATAGTAAAATAGGAGAGTTTACGTTAGATGATATGGTAGAAATACGTTCATGGGACAAAACAGGGTTAATGTATACAGCTTTATTAAAATGTAACGAAAAGTGTGAAGATGACATATTAAAAAGAAAAATCATTTGTTTTTTAGAATTGCTAAGTAAATTTAGAATTATTATTAGAACACATGGAATTTCAGATGGCATAGTAGAGTTATACAACATGACTGGAATATATGATCAAGTATTACTTACACAAAATGGAAATCAAAAACAAATAAACATGGATGCACTTATACAAATTGCAAAGGATTTTGAAGCTACTCAAAATCCAACAATATATTCGTTTATACAGTACATAGAAAATATTCGTAAAAAAGAAAGCTCAAGTGATGGCCCTCAATTAGTTGGTGAGAATGAAAATGTTGTGAGGATTATGACGATACATCATAGTAAAGGACTAGAGTTTCCAGTCGTTATTTTAATGAATATGGCGAGAACTTTTAGGTTTCCAGATATTAAAGATAAGATATTACTAGATAATAATATAGGTATTGGAATTAACATATTAGACAAAGAGTATAATATTACTTATCCGTCTATAGTTAATATGGCAATAAAATCAAATATAAAATATAAGCAAAAATCCGAGTTGTTGCGCTTGCTTTATGTGGCTCTTACCCGTGCAAAGGAAAAACTAATAATATATGGTACTATAAAAAGTGCAGACAAGTATATTGAAGAAGTCAGCATGCAGATATCTGATGGAGTTGTATCGCAAACAATATTACAACAAAATAATAGCCACTTAAAGAATATATTAGTAGGTTTAATGGCTTCTAATAATGAAAATTACGAAATAAATGTAATTAAATCGGAAGAAAAGGTGCAGGAAGATATACTAAATGAAAAAGAAAATCCATTAGACAATTTTAAAAATATAGCAGATTTATTAAGTTGTTCAGTAGATATAAATAAAGTGGAAGAAATAAAAAACAGTTTAAAACTAAATTATGCTTTTGAATCATCAAAAGACATAATGCAAAAATATACAGCTACTTCATTAAACAGTAAATTGGAAGAGGAAAACTTGAATATATATGAAGAGAGTCCAAAGATACTTAAAACAAAGGTTGATTCAGTAAGTTTTGGAACATGTGTACATAAAATAATAGAGCTTACGGATTTAGTTAATGCAAGTTATGATGATGTTTTAAATAGTACGAACAGAGTTTTGGAAGAATTCAATGCAAATAACTTGAATAAAGCTTTACTTGCCAAAAGAATACTAAAAATGATAGAGAGTTTGAAGAGTCAAAATATAATTACAAAGAATAGTAAAATAGAAAAGGAATATGAATTTGTAATAAAAGATAAGTTATCTGGTATTGTAGAAAACGAGCTTGAAGAGCCTAGTTTAATTCAAGGAATAATAGACATGTACATTGAAAATGAAGATGAATGCATCATTGTAGACTTTAAAACAGATAGGGTAGACACGCAAGAAGAGTTGAAAGAAAGATATTTACCGCAACTTTCGGTATATAAAAGGGGAATAAAATTAGCCTTAGGAAAAGATGCGGTAGTATACATATATTCATTTTCGTTGGATAGATTGATAAAAATAGATATAAAGGAAAATACAGATAGTTGATACATATATATTTATAAAAACGTTAAATAAGTTATTGAAAATAATAAAATTTTAGTATAAAATATACCCGAAATGAAGGAGAAAGACAAATGAGAACTATGGAAAATAATGTAAATGGGGGGGGGGGCAAAAAAGCCTTCTAAATAGTTGTTTTCAAAGACCAAATAGCATTGGCCTATGCTTTGCATGCGTTAAAATACGTATGCAAGTCATAGGCTCTTTTGCATCTAAAACCACAACGAAGGTCAAATGTTTTATAACTTTATTTCAAAATTTAAATAAAGTACGCAATAACTATTGTATAGATTAGGTATTTGTAATATACTTTAGAAATGTAAATAAAGCGCATTATACTAAAGTCCTGTAAAGTATAATGTGATGCGTATTTACGCATACTTTATTTAAAGACAAAAGAAAGAGGAGGAATATGAAAATGAAAAAGAAAAATGCAATATCACTTATTGTACTTGTAATAACAATAATAGTTATGGCAATTTTAGCTGCAACAATAATTATAATGTTATCTAATACAAATGTAATAAATGAGGCTAATGATGCTGTGGAAAAGCAAGATTTTCAAACATTAAAAGAAAAAGTAAATCTAAATATTGCTGATGGAATATTTACAAGCGAAAAAATGTTAAGCAGCTTAGAAGGTGCAGTAAAAGATAGTGGGTTTGAGAAGGAATTTAATATAAATGTAAATGAAAATGAGGTAAAATATACAGGAAATAACGAATATATAGATAATTGGTTAAAAAGTCTAGCTATAAGAATTTCTAGTGTAAGTTGGAACAAGGGAGATGCTATTGTATATGTAGAAAGTGCGATTAGTTATAATAATCTGAACGCATATTATGTTGTAAATAATGGGGATTTCTCACTGGTTCAATCAGAAAAAATAGAAGGCTTAAAGTATAGTGATAATGTTCAATTATTTGTAGGAAATGATGAGAACAAAAGCTTGGTTGAAAGTCTGGTATTGGAAGATAACGTAAAACCAGTGTTTGTTACAAAGACAGAAAGCGCAAATAGTGGTATTGTAAAATTAGCTCTTATTAGAACTGGTAAAATAACTGTTAAGTTTTGCGTACAAGATGATGAAAGCGGTATAGAGAGTTTGGCATATAAAGTTTGTGATACGACTGGAAATGAAATAAGCGGTTTAGGTAAAGATATTTCTTTTGATACTACAAATCCATATAGTGTGGATACAAGTTTTGCTGCAAATTTGGTTATTGGAAATAAATATGTAATTAAGATAGTTGCAACAGATAAAGCGGGAAATGTTGCTGAAAAGTCTGTAGATGTTAATGTTACAGGAAATACAGATATTATCATTTAAATACATTAAAATAGCTAATGGATAAATTCATGTGTTATGAGTAATACATGAGTTTATTTTTTTGACTAAAAATTTATGTAAAAACATTAAACTTAATGTAGATTTTTTATTATTTTTATGATAGTATAGTTTTGAAATATTATGAGGAATTTTTATGAGATTTGTAATAGAAGAAAATGAAGTATATTTAGAAGATGAAAATAAAAATGTTATAGCTAAGGCTTGTTTTGAAAAACTAGAACAAGATACATATAATATTTCGCGTGTTTTTGTAGAAGAAAAGTTTAGAGGACAAAATATTGCTTCTGAAATTATGAAGTGTACTACAAAAGAATTGCAAAGTAGAGGAGCCAGAAAAATTTGTGCTACATGCTCTTATGCAGCACATTGGTTAGAAAAGAATAATACGTAAATGTAATTAAAGAGGTTAAAAGATATATGAGTAAAGAATATGAAGTTGTAGATAATATAAAAAGTCTAGAAAAGGCTTTAAAAAGAGTGCGAAAAGCACAGGATAAATTTGCATCTTACACACAAGATGAAGTAGATAAAATATTTAAGGCAGCTGCAATTGCTGCAAATAACGCAAGAATTTCACTTGCACATTTTGCAGTACAAGAAACTGGAATGGGTGTTATAGAAGATAAAGTAATTAAAAATCATTATGCAGCAGAGTATATATATAATAAGTACAAAGCAACTAAAACTTGTGGCGTTATAGAAGAGGACAAGTCAGCTGGAATTAAAAAAATAGCATGCCCTATTGGGGTAATTGGAGCAGTAATTCCTACAACAAACCCAACCTCTACAGCTATATTTAAAACATTACTTGCACTTAAAACAAGAAATGGAATAATAATTAGTCCTCATCCAAGGGCTAAAAAAAGCACAATAGAAGCTGCTAAAATTGTTTTAGAAGCAGCGGAAGCTGCTGGAGCACCTAAAGGTATCATATCATGGATAGATGTGCCATCATTAGAGTTAACTAATTACTTAATGCAAAATGCAGATATAATTCTTGCAACAGGTGGACCATCAATGGTAAAAGCAGCTTATTCTAGTGGTAAGCCTGCACTTGGAGTAGGTGCTGGAAATACACCAGCCGTAATTGATGATAGTGCAGATATTACACTTGCAGTAAATTCAATAATTCATTCTAAAACTTTCGATAACGGCATGATATGTGCATCAGAGCAGTCTGTTATAGTTTTAGATAGTATATATAACGAAGTAAAAGATGAGTTTAAAAAAAGAGGTTGTTATATATTAAGTCCTGATGAGACAGAACTTGTTAGAAAAACAATAATTATAAACGGAGCGCTAAATGCAAAAATCGTTGGGCAAAAAGCAACCACTATAGCTAGCGTCGCTGGTGTTAGTGTGCCAGATACAACTAAAGTTTTAATAGGAGAGGTAGAAAGTGTAGAGCTTACAGAAGAATTTGCTCATGAAAAATTATCCCCTGTACTTGCAATGTATAAAGCTAAAAATTTTGATGAAGCTGTGCATATGGCTGAAAAATTGATATTAGATGGAGGAATGGGACATACGTCATCTCTTTATGTAGATGTAGTAACTGGTCAAAAGAAGATAGATTTATTTAGTAACGCTATGAAAACATGCAGAATACTAATAAACACTCCAGCTTCACAAGGTGGAATAGGAGACATATACAACTTTAGTCTTACACCATCTCTTACACTTGGATGTGGTTCATGGGGCGGAAATTCGGTTTCAGAAAATGTTTCAGTAAAACACTTATTAAATATTAAAACTGTTGCAGAGAGGAGAAATAATATGCTTTGGTTTAGAGCACCTGAAAAGGTATATATAAAAAGAGGATGTTTACCTGTTGCACTAGAAGAATTAAAAAGTGTAATGGATAAAAAAAGAGTATTTATTGTAACAGATAAATTTTTGTTTGAAAATGGTTATACAAAATGTATTACAGATAAACTAAATGAATTAGGTATAGAATACACTACATTTTCAGATGTAGCACCAGATCCAAATCTTTCATGTGCAAAAGAGGGTTCGCGTCTTATGGAGACATTTAAACCAGACTGTATTATAGCCATCGGTGGCGGTTCTGCAATGGATGCGGCTAAAATTATGTGGGTGTTATATGAACATCCTGAAGTAGACTTTCAAGATTTAGCAATGAGATTTATGGATATTAGAAAAAGAATATACACTTTCCCTAAAATGGGAGAAAAATCATATTTTATAGCAGTCCCTACTACTGCTGGAACTGGTTCAGAAGTTACGCCGTTTGCTGTAATAACAGATGATGCAACAGGTGTAAAATATCCACTTGCAGATTATGAACTATTACCTAAAATGGCTATAGTTGATGCAGATTTAATGGATAATGCACCAAAAAGTCTTACAGCAGCATCAGGAATAGATGCTTTGGTACACTCTATAGAAGCATATGTGTCTACTATGGCTACTGAGTTTACAAATGCACTTTCTCTTGAGGCTATAAAACTAATATTTGAATATTTACCAAGAGCATATAGCATGGGAGCAGCAGATAAAGAAGCTAGAGAAAAAATGGCACACGCTGCTACAATAGCAGGTATGGCTTTTGCAAATGCTTTCCTTGGAATATGTCACTCAATGGGCCATAAGCTTGGAGCATTTCATCACTTGCCACATGGAGTAACAGTAGCGCTTGTATTAAATGAAGTAATGAAATATAACGCAAGTGAGGCACCTGAAAAAATGGGCACATTTCCTCAATATGACCATCCATGTGCATTAAGAAGATATGCGCAGATTGCAGAGTATCTAGGAATTACTGATGGTAACGATGAACAAAAGCTAGAAAAACTATTAGAAAAAATCGATGATTTAAAAGATAAAATTGGAATTAAGCATACAATTAAAGATTATGGAGTAGATGAAGCATATTTTAAAGAAACATTAGATGAAATGTCTTCCCAAGCATTTGATGATCAATGCACAGGTGCAAACCCAAGATATCCTTTAATTAAAGATTTAAAAGAGATATATTTAAAAGTATATTACGGAGGTAACAACTAATGGCACATGAATTTGAAAAAGTGTTAGCTAACAGAAAAACCAAAACAGTATATAAAGACAAAGATAGTGTTGTAAAGCTATTTGTGGAAGATTATTCAAAAGCAAATATCTTAAATGAGGCATTAAATCAAGCTCGAGTTGAAGAGGGAACAAATTTAAATATTCCAAAACTTAGAGAAGTTACAAAAATAGATAATAGATGGGCATTAGTTTCAGATTATGTTGAGGGCAAGTCATTAGATGCTCTTATGCAAGAGGCTAAAGATAAAGAAGAGGAGTATTTGGAGCTTTTCGTAGACATTCAATTAGAAATACTTTCTAAAAATGTACCACTTTTAAATAGAATAAAAGATAAGTTTAGAAGAAAGTTAAACGAAACAAAGCTTATTGAAGAAAATACTAAATATGAATTACTTCAAAGATTAGAGGGAATGAAAAATCACACAAAACTATGCCATGGAGATTTTAACCCTAGTAATGTAATAATTACTCCAAATGGTAAGTGGCATGTTATAGACTGGTCACATGCAACTCAAGGTAATGCGTCTGCAGATGCTGCAAGAACGTATTTAATATTTTGCATGAATGGTAAAAATGACTTAGCGGATAAATATTTGAAGTTATTTTCAAAGAAAAGTGAAATCGCAGTATCTAATATACAGCGTTGGATACCAATAGTTGCTGCAACTGAACTTACTAAGGGAAATAAGGACGAACAAGAATTTTTAAATAAATGGATAGATGTTGTAGAATACCAATAAGGTGAAACTTAAAACGTTTATACAGATGAGGGGGAGATATACAAAATGGAATTTAAAGAAGAATGGAAAAAATTAGGATTTAAAAAAGGAAAATGGAACGAATATATTGATGTAAGAGATTTTATACAAAAAAACTATACTCCATATGAAGGAGATGCATCATTTTTAGTTGGTGCAACAGATAGAACAAAAGCTCTTTGGAAAGAAGTGTTAGAGCTATACAAAAAAGAAAGAGAAAATGGTGGAGTACTAGACTGTTCAACTGACGTGGCTTCAACAATTACAAGTCATGGGCCAGGGTATATAGATAAAGATTTAGAAACTATAGTTGGACTTCAAACAGATGCACCTCTTAAACGTGCTATAATGCCAGAAGGTGGAATAAGAATTGTAGAAAAATCTTGTGAAGCATATGGTTTTCACGTATCAGAAAAGATAGAAGATATATACCATAATTATAGAAAAACACATAATGATGGAGTATTTGAAGTATACACACCAGAAATAAGAACTGCAAGAAAGAATAAACTTCTTACAGGTTTACCAGATGGATATGGTCGTGGAAGAATTATTGGAGATTACAGAAGAGTTGCCTTATATGGTGTAGATGAACTTATAGAGCAGAAGAAACTAGATTTTGCTAATTGTACAAGTTCTTGGATGAGCGAAGAAGTAATTAGAGAAAGAGAAGAAACTGCTGAACAAATAAAAGCTTTGGAAGATTTAAAGAAAATGGCCATGATGTATGGAATAGATATATCTCGTCCTGCAACTTGTGCACGTGAGGCTGTGCAGTGGACATACTTTGGTTATCTTGCATCAATTAAGCAACAAAATGGTGCAGCTATGAGTATGGGAAGAGTTTCAACTTTCTTGGATATATATATTGAAAAAGATTTAAAAGACGGAACTCTTACAGAGTCAGAAGCACAAGAGTTAATGGATCACTTTGTAATGAAACTTAGAATGGTAAGATTTATTCGTACTCCAGAATATAATGAACTATTTTCAGGAGACCCAGTATGGGTAACAGAAAGTATTGGCGGTATGGGTGTAGATGGAAGAACTCTTGTTACTAAAAACTCATTTAGACTAGTTCATACACTAGAAACAATGGGAACAGCACCTGAACCTAATATAACAGTATTGTGGTCAACAAGACTACCTGCAGGTTTTAAACACTATGTAACTAAAATGTCAATTGAAACATCTTCAATTCAATATGAAAATGATGACCAAATGAGAGCAACCTTAGGAGACGATTACGGTATAGCATGTTGCGTATCACCAATGAAAATTGGAAAACAAATGCAATTTTTTGGTG
>OIYG01002923.1_pt1 | contig 10223 bp, 17 predicted proteins | sample 1587861 | NCBI WGS metagenome assembly OIYG01 (sample SAMN03283272) | human gut metagenome | biome: human-associated habitat; material: feces | host: Homo sapiens | place: Peru | collected 2012 | reverse complement strand
CTACTTTATTATTCAGGAGGTTTTATTTATGCACTTATTATAGCATATCATCTTTAAGATGTCAACCACTTATTAAAATTTTCTTTTTGCTTTTTTTGTTTTTTATCTTTTTGAGAAGTTTTTATTTTTCTCTTCTCTTAAGATGTATTTATTTTACCACATTCTTAGAACTTTGTCAAGCATTTATTAAAAATTTCTTTTTAAGTTTTTTAAAATGTTATCTATTACTCAGTAACTTTTACATAAGTTAATTCCATGATATCAGGCTTAACTGGGTAAAATTCACCTTTAATTCCCTTAACGATATAATCTCCCATAGAAGCACAATGATAACCTTCGAGAGTATAAATAATAAGATTCTTTTTAACGCCATTCATTGTATGTTCAGTAGTAACACAACAATGAGCACCGACAAAACTTGTAATTTCTTCTTCGTTATCGCCAGTCCAGATAATTGCCTGAACAGCAACAGGCTTCTTAATATATGTCTCAATCATGTTTCTTCACCTTATCCCATTTATACTTATGTTTAAGCTGATGAAACTTTAACCAAATCCAAAAAGAAAGAGAAGCATCAATTCCATCAACTTCATTCATAACACGATAGTTATTAGAATCCTTTTCAGGATGACCATAAACTACTTGGGCATCATAACACTGAATAAGATGCTTACCATTTGCTTTGGCTATAATATCAAGCTCACTTGTATAATTAAACTTATTATCTTTTCTTTCATAATAAGCGCCATATTCATTTTGACGTACTAATTTATACCCACGTTTAGCAAACTGCTTATCAATGTAATCCATAAAAACACCCTTTTATTTTATCAAACATATAGGAAACAAAAACTGATAACTACTGACAGACCAGCTTTCCACTTATCTGTCCTCGGTTCGATTAGGGAGAGGTTTATAGAAATATTCCAGCAAACTTGCACCCAATTATCTTGGTCATTTTCATTATCAGTTTTGCTCATTGCATAAGGGATTAACGTACCCAGTTAAGCAAAAGCAACGACTTTTCTATTTTTACATCCATCAAGTGTGGATGGCGGTTTAGTGTCGAATACATTATAACCAGCGTAACTGTATTCCAAGATAAGTTTCGTACTATATCTTACGGATTTCTTGTTTTTTGAAAAGACATCAAGAAATATCTAACCATTCTGTCTTTTGGAGCGGCATCAAAGAATCGAACTCCAAACATAATAAAAACATTGTCAATGGCTATTTTTATTACTACGCCAGTTGCCGCATATAAACGGAATTATTTATACTCTCATCCGTTATTCGAGTTTGTTGTCGGCTCTCAGTCCACCGTTTTGACCAACATCATCAAGCACGTCATCGGCGGCACCACCTACAACGACAACAACCATTTCCACTTTGATACCTACAACAATGTCACCACTATTACTGTAGGGTCTGGACCCCATAATTGGATTCGAACCAACTTCCTCTCCCGATGTGGCTGTTATCGCTAAGGAGCTACCTTAGTGTTTACTCAACATCAGTTAACGAGAATGCTCCATTACACTAATGGGGATATAAAAGGGAACTCAGCTTTACCTCGCCCTTAACAACCATTCCCGTGCCGGATACCATACTCGTACCTTTACTGCTTCTAATACTACGAATTTATTACGAGCAGCTATAACAAATTCTGTGGCGCAGATAACAGGACTCGAACCTGTATTACCTTTCGGTAAGCGGCTTTAGCAGAGCCGTGAGATACCATTACTCCATATCTGCATAATGAGCAATCTTGACACTTTTTTCTAGCCATCCACGGTTAACTATTCCTTGCTCAAGGGATTTGTTAATAAGGAGTCGAACCTTACACGACGTTATTCCAAAAACATAAAATAAATTTGCTGTGAGTGTCAACTTTTGTTTAAATTTAAGTCTGATGGTGAGAGTAACAGGACTTGAACCTGTAAGCCTCCGACGTGTAAAGACGGCATTCTAACCAGTTGAACTATACTCCCATATAATATTGGTTTTTCCATTCCCGAAAGGACTTTCGTATTTTACCAACAAACCTCACGTTACTTAACTTATTTATAGACGCTGAGTAATTGCGTCTCAACAACACATTTATTAAGATAAGAAAGGAAAATTATCTTAGCCTACTGCTTCTTCAGTTACAGTATCTTCATCAGGGATAACATTACCAGTGTTATCAATCTTGTCATTTGAAGGAACAGGATTGGTATTCTGAAGCTGGCTCTCCTTCAACTTTTCATCATGAAGTTCACGATTCACCTCATAAACAGCGGCTTCAATAGCCTTACGAACTTCATCTGCATCAAGAGTGATACCAAGAGCTTCCATCTGCTGATTAAAATACTTGGTTGCTTCCTGCAAGCGCTTTTCAATTTCCCGTGGGAACATCTGCTCAACAGCCTTAACTGCAATCAAAGCATACTTGTGAATAAGTTCTGCTTGAGTAAGAGCATGATTAACATCGTCCAACTTACCCTTCTTCTTAAGATAAGGGATAAGAACAATTGTAAAAATCAAAGAGCACAAACCAATTACAGCAACTACGATAGGGGTAATATCAGTCATTTTTCGTACTTCCTTTTTACATTTTGAATTATAACATCTAACAAACGCTTTGTCAAGTGTTTATTAAATAAAATTTGATGGAGCAAGATACGAGATTCGAACTCGCCCTTACGGTTTTGGGCCTTTAAATAAGATTTGAACTTACATCAATATTTTCATATTGGTTTTACATTAAACTATTAAAGGGGAAGACCGTCGTGCTAACCGCTAACACTAATCCTGCATATATGATACCACTCACGCATGAATGGTATCAAACTCTACATTCCATAGAGATTTTGTTAATATTTAATGTTCAAGAACTTCCCAACTCTCATAAGCAATATGATTTTCTCTTAAATAAGAATCAAGAATTTCTTCCTCAGTTTGATTTCTGAGTTTTTCAATCTTTCGCTCTAAGTCTTTGATATAAAAACTTTTTCTTTCAATCTCTTTTGTATATTTGCGTAACTTTGCTTTTACATCTTTAAGTAAAACATAAAGACGCTTTTGTTGGTCATCAGAAAAAGTTGCTAATGAATCTAAAGATTTAATTAAGTCATTCTTTCTTTGGCAATATTCTTTATGCTGTTCAATATAAGGCTGTCTTTCTTTTTTAGCAATTTCCACTTTGTCTGTAAGATATTTAATATCCTCAGAAAGTTTAACAGTCGCTTCAAGATAATAACTCTGTTTATCTTTAAGCATAGCCTCTTCTGTCATTACAGCATCAAGAGAATAATCTTCATACCAATAATCTATATATTTAAGCCAAACTTTCATAATTACTTTTTCACTGAAGTCACGCCATTAAAATCATACAAACGTACAATATGGCTTAGTCCTAAAGTGTCAGAAATATCTCCACTGATAATAGACCAATCTCCACCAGCAAGACCACACCCAATCATATAAGGCATAGCAATCTCTTCTCCAATAGGAATCATTTCACGAATCTTAAGAAGGCATTCATGAAAATATTCATAATTGGTGTTTACATTTGGTCCGCCAATACCAATCTGAGAAAACATATTAAGAAAAACTTTATCTTTGTTTTCCTCAATTCGAAGAACTTTACCATAGAGCTCTTCAGGAGTATGATAACTACAAAACTTATTATACTCCAAATAAACATGAGGATAATTCTTCTTGATTTGAAGAGCAACACCAGCACCCATTACGCCAAAAGTATTAACCTGATGACAAATATACTTTGCCGAAGTCTTAAGGACATCGCCTTGAATAATAGACACTGACATAACCTTCTCCTTTATTCTTTATCTGTTTCTTGTAAATTTTCCTGTAACTTCTTATAATACTGATAATACGAGTCAAAATGTTTTACAAGAAAATCTTTGTATGCTTTAGCAACATAGTTAGCAGAACTTACAGGAAAATCAATCCCCAAATCTTCTGCAATAACATCTACAGCTTTTCTTAAAGGTTCAGGAGGTGTGTTAGTCAACTTAAACTTTTTAGTTTTAGAATCATTATCACACCAAGCCTTACCATTTACAACTGTTAGAAATCTAATTGAAGGATTATTCTTAGAAAGTTCCAACTTGTGTTCCTCATTTCTCTTATATGGTAACACAGATATTTAAATCTGTCAAGTATTTAATAAAAGAATTTTTTTATTTTCTTTACTTTTTATTATCGTCAAATTTGCCAGAATAAATAGCTTTTCTACTGATAAACTTAGCAGCAGAAAAAATAAATACAAACAAGGGAAAGAAAAATGCGCCAAAAGATTCTAGTGGGTCAGCGAAATCCCAATAATCTTCATCTTCTTCTGCGATGCACTTCATCACACGAGCAAAGAAAATCCACAAAATATGATTAAGGATTAAAACAATTGTAATAATCAACCACTTGGGCATATCTTTTCCTTTCTGGCACGCCTACCGAGACTCGAACTCAGAACTAATCTTTAGGAGAGATTTGTTTTATCCAGTTAGACTATAGACGCATACCTTATTTTTTCTTCTTAGGAACAGCTTCAACTACAAAGAGGATAGGTTCATTATTTTCTCCTAAAGTAGCTAATGCTTCCATTTCTGCCTTTACATTAAAAGAAGAGGTTTGTAAACGTCTTCCATAAAATTCATTTCGAGAATTATAAACATAATCATAATCATGACTAAAATTGTTTTCGACATTAATCCCTAATGTTGCTACTGTAATAAATACATCATACTCTTCTTTAGGATTTTCTGCAAAGCCAGTATACCCATTACATTTATATCTTACATAAACAGGCGAACCATTTTCTGTTTTAAAATCAACAAAACTTAAATCATAAAATTTTGTGTGACAATATGGACATTCATAATTAGAGTTAGTTGAATACCTTTGATGACAACGAGGACAAGTAACCTAATTACGATATCTAAAATTCTTCTTGGACATAATTTACCTCACACTGTAAAACAAGATACAGGAATCTTTGTAGGATTCTTTTCTTCCACAGCATAGAAAGAAACATTTGAAAGCTTAATATTATTCCACTCTTCCTTAGTCTTAGAAGAATACTTGGGCCAAAAAAGCCCTTCAAATGTTACAAAATTATTTTCTGGGTCAACATAAAGAGTTCTTACAAATCCAACAACCCTGTTTTCATAAACTGTTTCTTCACAAATAGGAGCTCTAAAGCAATCTTTAAGACCTTCCCACATTGCATCTGTAAGCCAGTCTCCCAACTCATCTCTCTTTAAAGTAAACTCTTGAGTTAGAAACTTTTCATCAGGAGAGTAATTTTCAGCCATTGTTCATTTCCTCAAAAGGAGTAGTATCCTTAGTGGGAGTACCAATAACACTGAGAACAGGAGTAAGATTGCCTTCAACATCAGAACAATAATAAAGCCAACCATTCATATCAGAAACGACATGATAAACACGATTCTGTTCATTCTTCACCATGTAGCCAGTGTCAGTAAAACCAACAGGAATACTATTTACATCAGCCCCAATGCTATTCTTGCTATTATTACAACCAGACAGTGCCAAGATTGCAACAAAAGCCACAACAACAAGGAGACCAGCAATGAACTTATTCCAACTCTTCTGCATAATTAATTCCTCACTTTTTATAACAAATTTGAAAAATATGGTCGGAGATGTGGGACTCGAACCCACGGCCTCATGGTCCCAAACCACGCGCGATACCAACTTCGCCAATCCCCGAAATGTGGGCGAGTTATAAATCAATTCATAGTACAGGTACTACTGTTTTCTAACTTCCCTCGCCTAAAGTTTGTTCCGCAAAAGCGAATGGTACGGGTAGAGGGACTCGAACCCTCACGTCTGCAAGACATTTGAACTTAAATCAAGTGTGTCTACCAATTCCACCATACCCGCATATTTTTTATTGTTTGTCTTTTCCCTTTCAACATAATAATCATAACATACAATCATCAAGTTGTCAAGGCTTTAATAAAACTTTCTTTTTATTTTTTGCTTGGACTTTTTATTTAGATGTGTACCCAAAACCGTTAAAATGGTACACTCGCTACCTTTTGATTTTATAGTTGGATGCAAGGCGTCTTTTGGCAACATATTAGGCACTTTGACAAGAAAGCTGTTGCACCACATTTCTTTACAAGTTATCTTGTCTTCTTGTAACTACCGATTAACCAACTGTATATTTATATTACCACACAAACACTATTTTGTCAAGAGTTTAATAATAAAATTCTGACTTTTTCAATGTGGGAGTAATATCTAAATTAGAATTTGCACTTGTACGAGTATAAGTAGAACCAGCCCAATCTGAACACATATCGGCTCTAACAGTACTATATTTCTTATATTTACAAGAAAGCTTTACAGAAAGGCACTCAGGATAATCTTTAATACTTTTCTTAAGCTCATCAAAAGATTTTTCTGCTTTCGCTACATCATCTGTATACTTGCAAATTAATTCGTTTTCACAACCTGAACAAACACTTGGAATATATTCTCGACCTGTATTAAGTACCATCATTGTTTTCTTCTCCTTCCTTATAATATTCTTGTAAAATCAAATTATAACATAGCGTATTAGGATGATAATATGGATTATCATAAATCTGACTATCATCCCCAGTAAAACATTTCATAATACCAGCACAGACACCAGAAGAACGACTAATGCCAGCATTACAATGAACAATAATTACATCAACCTTATCCCACCACTTATTGACAAAATCAATAACTTTCTTAGCATCTTCTTTTGTCATCAGTTGATAAATACGAGACTCATAAACAAAACCATCTGAATTAGTATAGTTTTCTACAATTGAACCTTCATCTTTTTTCCAGTATTGCATACCCTTATAAGGCTGAATATCATCAAAGAAAAGAGATAATTGAGCCTTAATATTATTAAATTTATTAGGAAGTTGACGTACTCCCATCTCGGCAGAATCATTAATGCTAATTACAACAGAAGATTCTTCGTGAGAACCATAACTATATTTAACGCAATCTCTACGACTCATAACTTTAAACTGCATCGGAAAAATCTCCTTTCTTATTTATATAATTTAATCTAAACTTACTCTACGTCTATATCTACATTCACGAACAAACCAGTCTTGTAATTCTTTTACAGTCATTGGTTTTTCAGGTGGTTTTAATTTATATTCTCCATTTTCATCTAAAGGTTGACCAGTATAACAATAAGCTCTAACATAACATTCTGCCGCAGGAACCATATCTTCTGGATTTTTTACATAATGGTCAGCTATAAATCCAACTGCAAATTTTCCAGCAGTAGTATAAGTTTTTACGTGTCTTGACAGACAAAGATATTGTCCTCTATCAACTGGCTTATTATTATATTTGTATTCTCCTAAAGCACAGCCAACATCCCACAGTTCCATATAATAATCTGTATCTGTAGGATAAATCTTTGTGCCTTTTACATTTAGGTTGCTAAAATCAATTAACTACTTTGCTCTTGCAATATTTTTAAACAGACTCATTGGTAAATACCTTCTGACTAATAAAGTCTTTACCTTCTTCACTTGTTAAAATTGGCATTTCATAATCAAGAATCCATTTATAACGAATAGTCTCTTGACCATCTTTACCAATAACAGTAGTAGGAATACGATAAGCACAAGTACCACGTTTCTCTACTGTTGTATAATCGTTCCAGTTTACACCCTTTTCAGTAAACATCTTATCCTGCAATTTGGTAGTATTAATACCATGGAGTTCTTTTTGAGAATACAAAGATTGAGCAACTGCCTGAATAGAATTTCGAGTACAATCCTGCTGTCTCCAAACAAAATAATTATGCACTTCAAAGGCAGGGACAACAAATACTCTACTATCAAAAGTGGGCATTTCTTTTCCCTTACGAGCCATTTTCCAATCGTAAGAATCTTGATTCATATTAAAGATATCCAAAGTTGTATCAATAATAGTATTCTCGGTAAAATAATCATTAAACCAAAGAGTACAAAGAGCCGCAGATGTACTAACAATCTTTTGAATGTTATTGTCAAACCAAGGCTGAGAATTTCTTTCACTCTGAATCATAACCAGAGAAATTTCATCAGATTCAACATAACCAAATTTAACATTTGGAATAATTTCACAAAGCTTAAGCATAGTCTGTTGCATGGTTTTAACAAAAATAGGGTCAAAAGGTTTCTTCATACCACGACAGAACGAATGAAAGTGCTGACCGTCAAGCCTAGCAATAACAGGGATGTTCTCAGGAAGATAATTACGATATCTATCCTCGTAAGCACCCTTCATTCTATCGCTTAAAGTTTTATACTCCATTTTCTTTTTCCTTTCTCATTCTCGTAAGGTCTTCAATATATACTGGATAACCATCATCATCGAAATATGCAAGCTTCTTATAACTCTTTACTCTTTTTTCGTTCTTTTCTTGATAATCAGCATCAATTGTAATATCGGTCTTGTTATTTTTAGGACAAAAAATTAATGCTACAGGAAGATTTTCCATTTCTACCTGAATATTTTCTACCTTATTCTCATCGACTGTTTCTGCAAAATAAAAAGTACAAGGAATAAGTTCAATATATTCAATCTTGCAATCTTCATCTAACTGTTTACGATAAGCAAAACTTACATTTGCTTCATGGCATTTCTCAATAATTTCTTTTAGTTGCTTGTTAGTAAAACAATAATCTCTATATCCCTTTTTAAGAGAACCCACAACAGAGTCTACAAGAGAAGGAAAATCAGAAGGAATACCAAAAGTTACACTAGAAACAGTCTGCATTTCACCAATCATTTTATCTAATCTCCACTAAATATCGAATAGTCATCTGTCTATCATCGTAAACGATAATTTCATCGTTGCGAAGCATAGAAGTATTGCCATGAGCCCACAAACTCCAAGCTTTAGGATTGTCCTTTTTTAGTCTCTCAAGATTATAAGAATAATACTTGGAATCAAAAGAATAGGCATCAACACTATCTCCGATAGCCACATCAAAGAAAGCAAGGAAGCCGCAATTCTGATAATCACGAGTCCAATATCCACCTAAAGAAGTATAACCAATAGATTTAGCTACTCCTCCTTTGTACTTTTCAGGATTGGACCAATAAATTCCAAGCCCAAACATACTTCCTGTTGCAATTGCACCAGTAGGACGAATTTTCAAGCCCATCTTAAGAATGTTAAACCAATTCTGATTTCGGCTACCATGACAAAGAAGCTTTACATTGCCAATGTTATTTTCAGAAGTAAATTTTTGATAATTCTTTTCTGTTTCAAGATTAGTAACACGCCAAGCTTTGTAAAACTTCCCAGCAGAATCTCCCATTGCCTTTTTAATTTTAGCAATATCTTCCTTTGTAGCTTCTTCCATGGTAATACCCATCTTCTGCAAGATGCTTTCAGAAGCTTTAATCTCAGAATCAGTATCAGCAATTTTTGCCTTGGGTTTATAAACTTGACCAGCCATAGTATCAAGCAAGCTCTGTTCCTCAGAAAGCTTTTTATCATATTCGGAAGAATCAGAAACAAGACAGTCAGAAACACGCTTCATCTTACGAGGAACAATAATGAACAGCTCATTTAAATTCTTGTTAAATTCCTCAACTGACCAGTTTTTATAATTCGCTGCAATATAGTCAATCTTTTCCTGAGCGGCATCAATCATAGCCTGAGTAACAGCTTCAGCACGAACAGAATAAGCAGATTGAATAGTCTTATTAGCATAATCCCAAAGACGCTTGACAATCTCTCGAACAGATAAATTTTGAACCAAACCGAATTCATCTACTCCATTAGACTTGTCTTCAACTTTAGAATCAGCAATAACTTCCTGCATTAAATCAGAACGGTCAACATATCCCTTCTTCAATTTAGAAGAGAGCGTAGAGTTCCATTTGGACATAGGATAAGTTTTAGTTTGAGGAGTAGCACCAACACGACCATATTCAGCAGTAAAGGTATCATCTCCATTTGGACTAATTTTATAATACTTGTTATGTCCAAGGTCTCCAAAATTAGGGTCTACAAAGATTAAATATTTGGGAGTATAATCCATAATTTCATCTCCTATAAGTAAATCTCTATGATTAGATTACCATAGAGATTTACGTTTGTCAAGGGTTTATTCAGTTATTTTTTACTAATCCAATCAGTTAAATTACTGGTAGCAGAAAGTAAGATGAATCTTATAATTCTTGCTTACCTC
>OIYG01002922.1_pt1 | contig 10224 bp, 5 predicted proteins | sample 1587861 | NCBI WGS metagenome assembly OIYG01 (sample SAMN03283272) | human gut metagenome | biome: human-associated habitat; material: feces | host: Homo sapiens | place: Peru | collected 2012 | reverse complement strand
GAACGTGACAACGGATGACCATATTCTGACACTCTCCACCTGCACGGCTGACCCCAACAGCCGTCTGCTGGTCGTCGCCAAGCTGATTGATGGAGGTGGTGCAGATGTAGCATCGTGATTTTTTCGCATTTGATGTAAAAATAATACGAAGGAGTACTGCAAATGCAATATAAACTCAAACACCGCTTATCTGCGGCGCTCATGGCGGGCGCTATGTGCTGCACGATGATTCCTGTCGCCTCAGCCGATGAGATTGCCACGCCAGAAACGGCAGAAGCCGCGGTCACGGAAGACTCTAACGAAGTAGAGCCTTCTGTTACATCAGACGGCGGGCTGTCCGTGGAAGAAATCCAATCTCGGATGTACCCCAGCTTGCCGCAGACGGCCACCGGGTACTACCTCGACTCCACCGGTCTGCCGGTGCTGACCGGTGAGACAAAAATCAGCATCGAGGGTTGGGGCGATGAGGATTACAGTGACTACGATGCCGACAGCACGATTCAAGTCGCACTGGATGAGGCATTGCTCAATACCGACAGCGCCACAGCCTCATTCCCCCGCATGGAGGGTGAGGATTACGCCATCGTTCCCATCAGTATGCAGGTGCTGTACCCTGCTAATGGCGGCAGCGCGGACATCACGCTGCCCGACAATGTAGAACTGCTGGGATACAGCTTCACCAGTGGCGACCTGTGTGCCGCCACCGAAGAAGAACGCCAGCGGCAGCTCCATTATGATTTTTCCGAAGTCACGGCATCGGTGACAGGTATCTATGTCAAAGCTACCGAGGATTTCAGTGTCACACTGACCTATACAGACTCGGAAAAGAGCCTGACAAAAGCGCTCCATGTCACACTCGACGATTCTGCGCCGTTTCCTGGCATCCTGCAGGATCGTTTTGAGCAGGAGGCACAACCTGCCTTCTGCTCGGCGGACGCAGGTGTTGCAGCTTACGCAGGTTTGCAGGTCACGCAATGCGTTTACACCAGCGTGGGCTGGATGAACTATCTCTGCGGGCAGCCTGCCCTGTGTGCTGATAGCGGCAAATGGGCGTGGGGACCCGGTGCAACCTATGCCAACAAGTATCCGCCGGTAGCCAATTATTCCTCGGCGGGCAGTGTCTGGGTATTGGCCTCGTTCTTTGGTAAAGGCTGGACAGCGGATCAGGCAACCATGTGGGCACAGGGCTTCAACAGCGGCGCACCGTCCGCGGTTTCTGCTTGCGCGGTCGAGGATGCCAACGACAACAATGCCTATCTTGACCGCCTTGCGTGGCAGGCAGAGCAGTTCCCGGACAGCCTTGCCAATGAGATCGTGAACGGCACAGAAGTCTATGCAGATGACGATGCCGAAACGGTTTACATCGGCACACTGTACGTTCCCAGCAACGCCGCATGGCAGCGCTTTGTCATTCTGGATTATACCCCGGTCACGCTGGGCGGAGATAATGAGATCCCCGAACTGACCCCGGAGGGGCAGCCTGTGGACAAGCCGTGGAGTGCCAGCTATGAGCGCACCGAAACGCTGGATTTTTCGTATACCATCAACACCGACAAAATCCAGTTGGAAACGCTGGAGAAGGTGGATGGAGCAGGCATCGATATTGCCCCGATTCTGGACGGTATTCCTTCGGACATCAGCGGCGGCAGTTGGACGATTACGCCGGCAGGCAAGCAGTCAGTGACAACCGGCGGTCACACGCAGGACGACAGTTACCACCTCAATGGCGGCGATGCCTCCGCCACATGGACAGTGCATTACAGCGTCAGCAAGTCGGCATCCCAAAGCGGCAGCGTAACTGCCAACAGTGAGCAGGATGCAGACGCACAGGCATCTGCGGCACAATCTGCTGCGCAGAGTGCCTGTGAAAGTCAGGTCAATGGTGAAATCGAAGCAGCGCTGTCGGCTGTACATGCTTACTTCGATAATCTGAAATTCAGCTATGATGAAATCACCATCCCGCACGGTTTTGATTTCACGACCGGCGCGCTGGGCAGCCACCAGACTATTACGGTTCCTGCAAATAGTTCCAATGACTATAAAATGCAGAACGATGAATGGTCGGTAAAAGTCAGCATCGACAAAATCGACAGCGAAACCAAGCAGCGCATCAAGGGCGATGCCGAGTTTAAGATTTTCGAGTGGGATACCGTTCGGCAGTGCTATATCCCGTTTGGCGGATACAACCGGTACAAGGTCGAGCGCCAGAGCAACGGCACTTACAAGGTCATCAACCACAGCAATTATGCCAATGGTTCTGACAATATCTATTACACCCAGCGCAACGAGGGCAAGTTTGTCATCGTGGAGAGCCGCGCACCCAGCGGGTACTACGGCGATTGGACGGATGTAACCAAACCCGGCACGGCAGGCTCTGTGCTGGGCAAGCGGGCGTATGCCTTTGAAATTACCAAATCATTGGACGCCCAGACGATTTGGCTGGGCAACGCGGATTATAACGCCGACATCACCACGACCAACAGCGGCGGCACGCTCATCGACACCGGCGAGGGCATCGTAACTATCTCTTTTGGCAGCCGCAACGCAGATAAGACCTACGCCACAGACCCCACCGGCATTGCCAACAACGAAGATTCCTACACCATGCACGCCAATGCCGACAAGATGCAGAATGACCGTGTTCTCGGCAATATTCTGCTGACAAAAGTGGACTTGGACGCCGCGCGGTATCTGGCTGCGGGCAGCAACGGAGATACCACGCTGGAAGGTGCTGTGTACGATCTGTACGCCGCTGACACGATTGAACACCCGGACGGCGTTTCGGGTGTCGTAGATTATTCGAAAATCACCGATGCCAACGGACAACCTATCTGGCACACCACTGTCCTCACCAACGGCGGCTGGGATACCGATTACCTGCCCATTTTGCAGAAAGACCGGCTGGTAGCCTCTGCCAAAATCACAGACGGAAAGCTGGCTTTTGCCAACCTGTACATGGGCCGCTACTATCTGGTCGAGCGTGCCACCGGGCTGGTGCTGCCCATTGACGGAAACGGCAAGCTGTATGTTACCGGGAAGTATCCGCTTTTGAACAAAAAGCTCGAACGCACAGGCAAGTACAGCAGCCTTGCCACCAAGGGCGGCGAGTACACCGACTACATCTACAAAAACCAGTATTCCGCCGTAGCCGAGAGCCGCAAGCTGAACGGCAGCAAGGCGTGGGATGGCTATTATCTTTCCTACGCGAAAGGTTACCTCTGCGATGAGGTCAACCACTACAAAACCTTGTCTTATGCAGATGAATCCACCTACCACATTCATGCCGAGCAGGAAAGCCAAGACGAAGTCCTTAAATCTGGTTTCTCACTGAATAAGCTTGTCTCCACCACAGGTCAGCCCTCTCCGGCGCTGAAGCTGGAGGGTGCGGGCTTTACCGTTTACCGCATCTCTAAACTGAGCAAGGCTGCACAGTTCAAGCAGAACACGGACGGCAGCTACGATGCCGCCAGCATCCTATCTGCCTACCGCAAGGACAACTACGATAACGCCACACTAAAATACGATTTCACCCATGAGGGGCAGGCCATCGCCAATATGTTCGAGAGCAGCACTGATACGGTCAACGCCTATAACGCGACCTTGACCGCAGACGGCGACTACGCCAACGGCAAGGGCAACGGCTGGATGCCCACGGATCAGCCCGCTGAATATAGGCTGGGAGAAATGTTCACGAACGATGAGGGCATTTTCCGCGTCGAAGGCTTGCCCTATGGGCAGTACCTTGTCGTGGAAACCACCATCCCCAAGGATGTGTTCCAGTGCGATCCGTTCATCGTGACAGTGGACGCCAACAGCCCGCAAAGCCGATTTACAGTTCCTGCGGGCAGCGTCACCACCCCCAGCAACAATTATATGACTTTTAACGTGCTGGACGAGGAACTGGAAGGCTATTTGCAGCTCATCAAGACCGATACAGAAACCGGCAAGGCGGTCAAAATCGCCAACACGGCCTTTGCCTTGTACAAATTAGATGACAAGGGTAATAAGACCCGCATTTCCATGATCGACCCCGCCAGCGGCAGCGCCACCAAGAAAACGGATGTGTTCTACACCGATGCAGACGGTCTTATGAAAACACCCGAAAAGCTTCCGCTGGGCAGATATTTGATTGAAGAATTGCAAGGTCCGGAGGGCTATTTCAACGATCCTGCCTACTCGGTGAAATTTGAAATCAAGTCCGACCGCGTCTGGCAGGTCGTGGGCAATGCTACCAACGACATGGATGAGTACATCGTCACGGAGAAATACTGCAACCACGAAACACTCGGTCAGCTTACCATTCGTAAGCTGGGCAATGTGCTGACCGACTACCAAGATGGACAGTTCATCTACACGCAGGACAACCTTGCAAGCGCGGTGTACGAAATCCACGCTGCAGCCGACATTGCCACACCCGACCGCCAAGGCACCTACTGGTATAAGGACGGTGACCTTGTCGCCACCGTTACCACTGGTGCGGAGGGTCAGGTGGACGAAGTAAAATTCAGCCCCACCCGCACACAGGCTACCTATGATTTCTTGAAAATCACCCATGATGGCACCAAAGGCGAAGTCACCGTGACCCTGCCGCTGGGCAAGTACAGCATTACCGAGGTTCAAGCGCCGTATGGTTTTGTGCTGACCCAGCAGAGCTACACTGTGGAATTTGGCTGGGACAACCAGAAAAATGACATTGTGCTGGCAAAAACCATTGTCAGCCACGAGCAGGACGGCGACAAGGAATGTTCGTACAGCATTGTGAATGTCAAGGACGCCTCGGATGCCCACAAGAATGGGCAGACACTTGTGTTTGAAAATGCGCGGGTGCTGCCCACGCCCGAAAAGCCCGGCGATAAAGTCAGCAAAATCGGTGTAGGCATTTACAAGCAGGACCGAGAGGCGCTGACCTATCTGCCCGGTGCGGTGTATGAACTCTACACCGTGGATGACATTTATTCCGCAGACGGTACAAAGCTGCTGGACGCCGGTGCAAAGCTGGCCACCGGCAGCGCCACCAATGCCAACGGATTTACTTGGTTTGATGTGGATGTGCCGATTCGCGGCGAATATTACATTGACCCGGCAGGTCCGCGAAGCATCAGCCGCGAGAACAGCGGCAGATACCGCATTGTGGAAATCACCGCCCCTGCGGGTCACCTGCTGGACAGCACCCCTATGGAAGTTTCCTTCACCTATGAAGGTCAGCAAATCGCGTGGCAGGTCGTGGACGCTACGAACACCAACCTGCGCACCAGTGTAGACATTTCCAAGCAGGACATCACTAACGGCAAGGAACTGCCCGGTGCAAAGCTGGAAATCCGTGATGCAGACGGCAATCTGGTGGAGGGCTGGACTTCCACAAAAATGCCGCACACCGTGCGAGGTTTGGAACTGGAAAAGGAATACACCCTGACGGAGAAGTGCGCCCCGGATGGCTACGCCGAAGCCGAAAGCATCGTGTTCAAGCTGGTGCAGGAAGGTACAGAGCAGGTCAATGAGGTATATGTGAAAACGGACGATGACTGGTCGAAAATGAATGGTTCAACCATTGTAATGCAGGACGCGCCGGTACTGGATATCGACAAGACCGACATTGCTGGTAATCTGCTGCCGGGAGCTACGCTGACGATCCGTGATGCGAATGATGAGGTCGTCGACACTTGGACAACCGACTACAAAACGCATCGTGTTCCCATTTCGGATGATTTCCTCAAACTGTCGGACGACAGCAAGGAGTACATCTACACCCTGACCGAGGATGCCGCCCCAGCCGGCTTTGAAATTGCCGAATCGGTGCAGTTTAAGGTACAGCAGGCAGACGAAAATGTTTGCCTGTTCGTCCGCGAAAATGCCGATGCCGAATGGGTGCGCGCCGACAAACGCCTGATCCAGATGATTGACGAGGCCACACCCCGCGAGGACACGCCCACACCGACCCCGGCACCCACACCGCAGCCGACGCCCGCTGCAACCCCGGCGCCCACACCTGCGCCCACGCCGGTTATTACGCCGCACAAGGTGCAGACCCTCCCGCAGACAGGAGATGGTTTCCCGCTGCTGGCTATTGTGGTCGTGTCTCTTGCATCTGCGACAGGTATCGTGCTGCTGACCGTTAAGCAGAAAAATACGCTGAAAGAAACTTCTGATGAGGAGGATGCCGATGAAAGTGCTGATCGTTGAACCCGGAAAGTACCCCCGCGAAGCCGACATTGAGCACACCCTTGAAGCCGAGCAGGCAGTTGTCGGCGGCACCATCGAGGCCGTGTACCCTTGGCGGGATAGCGCCTGTATCGTCTGTAATGACAACGGCATTGCAGAAAACCTGCCGCTGAACCGTATGCTGGGCGACTATGACATCATCCATGGCACGTTTTTCGTCTGCGGGCTGACCAGCAACGATTTTACTGACCTTACCCCGCAGCAGATGAAGCGCTACGAGGAACTGTACCACGACCCGCAGCTGTTTTTCCTGCTGGGCAAGACCCTGTGCGTGGAACACACCACGCCGGAAGAATATACCCGCGTTATGGCTCCGCCGCCCAAAACAAAAGAATCCCCGGAGCGCTGATATGAATATCACCATCCTAGCCCGCAGCCCGCCTGCGGGCTTTTTTCTTTGTCCGAAATCATCCAACAAGCAAGGAGAAGAACTAATGAACGACATTTTTGAAAACACCGAAACCATGAAAGAAAACGAGCATCCCCGCTTTTACACCGCAGAATCCGTTATGCGCGGGCATCCCGACAAGCTGTGCGACCTCATTGCCGACAGCGTGCTGGACGCCTGTCTGCAGCATGATCCCGCCAGCCGCGTGGCCTGTGAGGTCATGGCAACCCACGGTCACATCATTGTGGCGGGCGAAATCACGACCTCGGCAAAGCCCGATGTGTTCAACATCGTCCGCGACACCCTGCGGGATGTCGGCTATGACCCGAAGGCGTACCAAATCGACTGCTACATCCACGACCAAAGCCCCGACATTGCGGGCGCTGTCGAGCCGGAATTGGCTGAGGGAGAGGACGAGGACACCCTCGGTGCGGGCGATCAGGGCGTTATGGTCGGCTACGCCTGCAACGAAACGCCCGAATACCTGCCGATGCCGGTGGTTGCCGCCCAGCGCCTTGTAACGCTGTTGGAAATCTCCCGCATGACCGGCGTTATCCCCGACATCGGCCCGGACGGCAAGGTGCAGGTCACGATGGAATACAACGGCGACACGCCTGTGCGCATCACCACAGTGGTCGTTTCTGTCCAGCACAAGGAGGACACCGACATCAATAAGCTGGCGGATCTGCTGGACGAATATGTGTTCCCGCTGGCCTTTGACGGTATGCCCGCCGACGATGCGGAAATCATCCTGAACCCCAGCGGTAAGTTTGTGCAGGGCGGCCCGGATGCCGATACCGGCTTGACCGGGCGCAAGCTCATGGTGGACAGCTACGGCACATTTGCGCCCCACGGCGGCGGTGCGTTCAGCGGCAAGGATGCCACCAAGGTAGACCGCAGCGGCGCATATATGGCGCGGTACATTGCCAAAAACATGGTCGCCGCCCATCTTGCCGACCGCTGTCAGGTCACGCTGGCCTACGCCATCGGGGAGAAAGAGCCTGTTATGGTGGATGTGAATACGTTCGGCACAGGCGGCCCCTGCGAAGATGATTGCCTGTCGGCCGCTGTGCGCAAGGCGTATGATCTGACCCCTGCGGGCATCATCAAGCAGTTGAACCTGCTGAACCCCATCTACTCCCGCACGGCGGCGGGCGGTCACTTCGGGCGCGAGGATTTTCCGTGGGAAAATGTTGAACATATGAGCGACCTCGCCGCTTACATTGTGTAATTGCCGCGCGTCTGTAAAGAACAAATTGATGCCGCCAACCGGATGACGGCAATAGAGTTCCTGCGGAGGTACCGCCCCGGTTCGCTGGTGAAAAGCAGTGCGCGGGGCGAGTACCAGCTTGCGGAGCATGACAGCTTCAAGATAAACGGCGAATCCAGTGTCTGGCACTGGAAAAGCCGCGACATCGGCGGCAAGTCGGCGCTGAAATATTTGATTTATGTGGAAGGTGTACCGTTTGTAGAGGCGGTGCAGCTGTTATGTGAGGAAAGCCCGACGTACATCCCGGTGCAGCATGAAGCGGTGGAGCGCGAGCGCCCGCCGTTCCGTCTGCCGAACCCCGCACCGAATAATGACCGCGTAACGCGGTATTTGCTGGGGCGCGGCATCTCACTGCCCACGATTCGCTACTGCATTGCGAGAAAAATTCTGTACGAAAGTGCAGAATATCACAACTGTGTTTTCTTGGGAAAAGACCCGCAGGGCGTGCCGAAATATGCGGCTCTGCGCGGTATTTATGACTATGGGAAACCGTTCAAGAGGGAGGCTCCCGGCAGTCAGAAACAGTACGGATTCTGCATCCCGCCGATGCAGCCCGGCACTACCGTGGCCGTGTTTGAAGCCGCCATAGATGCCATGGCCGAGATGACGCTTTGCGGCGATGCTGCGGACAAGTACCGTCTGTCGCTGGGCGGGGTCTCGTCCTCCGGCAAGGAGCCTTTGGCGTTACAGGAATTTCTGCGGCAGCACCCGGAGATCACCACGATAGAACTGCGGCTGGACAACGACGCCAAGGGGCGCATGGCGAGTGTCGGCATCCAGAAAATCTACGCGGACCGCTACACCGTGCATGACCTGCCGCCCAACATCGAGAATGGAGATTACGCTGATATGGCAAAAAACAACCTGATGGCAAGAACTGCCGCCCACCGCGCGGCGCCTTGCCGATAGAGAGAAAAATATGAAAATACATATTCGTTCGCCCACCCATGGGTAACAGGAGGAAATGAAAATGGCAGTATTCCGTGTACAAAAGACGCAAAATTATACCATTATGTCCAACCATCATCTGCGCAACAAGGCTCTTTCGCTCAAGGCGAAGGGGCTTTTATCTTTGATGCTGTCTCTGCCCGAAGATTGGGATTATACCACGCGCGGGCTGGCGTCCATCTGCAAAGAGGGTGTGGACAGCGTGTGTGCCACCGTGCGCGAGTTAGAAGCGGCGGGGTATATTATCCGCCGCCGCATCCGCGACAAGAACGGTCAGATGCGCGGTATGGAGTACACGGTTTTGGAGCAGCCGCAGCCCCCGGAACAGGGTCCCGAAGAAGCTGCGCCTAAGTGTGCCCAACCAAAACAGGCAGAGCCTAAACGGGAAAAACCTGTACAGGAAAATCCTGCACAATTAAATACTAAAGAAATAAAGAAAGAAGAAACAAATAACGTATCGAATCCTATCCGCGCGGCGGGCCAGCGGGCAGAGTACCGCGCCCTGCTGCTGAAAAATATCGAGTATCCGATTTTGGCGCAGAATAACCCGATGGATACGATGCGATTGGATGAACTGGTGGAGTTGATGCTGGATGTGGTTTGTTCCAGACGGGCGGCTATCCGCATTTCGGGTGAGGAAATGCCTGCAGAAGTAGTAAAATCTCGATTCCTAAAATTGGGCGCAGAACATATCCAGTATGTTCTGGATTGCCTCAAGGACAACCCGCCCCGCATCCGAAACATCAAGCAATACTTACTGGCGGCGCTCTACAATGCGCCGCTGACGATAGAAAACTACTATGCTGCACAGATTGACCACGACCTGTGCGGCGGAAAGAGGTGACATGATTTGCAGATGAAATTTTATTCTCCGCTGACTGCGGACTTTTTCCCGAATGAACCTGATTGGGAGAACGAATTTTACAACGAGTATGAGGGTTGCCCGCTGGACGGGCATGACCTGCTGCAGTATGCCGATGCTGTTGATGAGGCCGTGAAAAAGGACATTGCAGATTTCAACGGTGACCTGATGCAGTATTACCACGAGGACGATTCCGTCCGCAGCAAGGTGGTAAGTGCTGTGCCGTCTGTGGAAATTTGCGGCAACAAACTGTGCGGGTGTCTGACCGTGGAACTGAAAGAAACTCTGCTCGATGATGAGCAGACCGTCCTGTGCAACTACATTTCCGGTCAGTACAGCGACAGCTGGGGTGAGGGCTTTGAGCAGAGAGATATTCGTGTGGATGACGGCACGTTGGCTGTTCATTTCTGGCAGGAAGATGGATTCAAGATGACGCCATCTTTTGAGAAAATCCCGAAACCGGAAAAGAATTCTCTGCGCCCCAAGATGCAGCTGATTGGGCAGGACGGCAACATTTTCGCCATTATGGGTCGCGCA
>OIYG01002921.1_pt1 | contig 10226 bp, 10 predicted proteins | sample 1587861 | NCBI WGS metagenome assembly OIYG01 (sample SAMN03283272) | human gut metagenome | biome: human-associated habitat; material: feces | host: Homo sapiens | place: Peru | collected 2012 | reverse complement strand
CAGGAAAAATGATGAACCGTTATTTATTTCAAAGCTTGGAAATAGAATGGAAAGAACGCAATATTATCGAATATTAAATGATGTTTGCCATAAAGTTGGAATTGATTATAAAATCGGTACTCACACCCTTAGAAAAACTTTTGGCTATCATCATTATAAAAAATATAAAGATGTTGCGCTGTTACAAAAAATTTTCAATCATTCTTCACCTTTTGTAACTTTGATTTACATAGGAATTAATCAAGACATGTTAGATAATAGTTATAAAAGTTTTATTTTATAGTTAAAAATGAAAATCAATTCAACATACTTACACTTGTGTTGTGTTGAGCTAAAACATTGACTTTTCTATACTACCATAAATATATTAATTTGAATAATTTAGTCTTAATAAAATTTACAATATAGCACACCCCATTATAAATCGGCTTTTTAATATGAAATTATGTTAACACAACACAAGTGTAATTTTGTTGCATTAAGGCTTAAACAATTATCTAGAGGATAAAGTTGTGGCTAGTTTATATAGAAAGTTTGATACAAATATTCTTGAAAAAGAAAACTTAGATATTGAAAGAATTGAAGTTCTTTCTAATCTTAAAGATGATTGTTATAAAATTTCTGAAAATGAACACTTTAAAATAATTACTTGCGCTAACGGTGTTTGCAGTTTATTTATTGAAAATATAAATGAAATAATAACCTTAAATTCTTCTGAAACAAGCGTTTATCTTGATAAAAAACTTAATTTTGAAATAAAAGATTATAACGATGAAACAAAAATTATAATTCAATACCTTTTAGAGGGCGAAAATTATGCCCAATAAAATTTTGATTATAAGTGCGAAAAATAATTTTGCTTCTAAAATAACAAATAAATTATCTGAAAACGATTATTCTACAAATATTTTAGATATTTTTTCTGACGATTTTAAAAACATAGATTTAGAAAATGCTTTTGAAAAAGAAAAACCAGATTGTGTAATTTATCTTCCTTGTCAAAACAACCTTGAAACATCTATTTCTAACCCTTCAAGTGATATTGAAAAAAATATTTTACCATTAGTTAAAATTTTAGAAAATTGCATAAAATTTAATGTTAAAAAAATAATTTTATTTTCAAACGCTTCTATTTATGGTGATTTAAAAAATTCTGAAATTGATGAAAAATCTCCTAAAAATCCAACTAATCCTTATGGGTTGTCTAATTCGTTAATGGAAGAATATGTCCAAGCAACTGCCATTCCTTATGTTATTTTAAGGCTTTCAAATGTTTATGGATTAGAATTTGAACCTTTAAATGAAAATGGCGTTGTTGAAATTTTTGCCAAAAAGATGAAAGAAAATTCTTCAATTGATATTTTTTCTAATGGCGAACAAAAAAGAGATTTTATTTATATAGACGATGTTTCATACCTTTTAGTTCAAACTTTAAAAAAAGATATTAAAAACGAAATCATCAATTTATCAACAAATAAATCAACAAGCATAAATGAATTATTTGAAAAAATGTCAAAAATATATGGCTATAAAAAATCGCCAAATTATTCACCTAAAAGATTAGGCGAGATAACAAATAGTGTTTTATCTAACAAAAAAGCACTAAAGATTTTTGATGATTTTAAATTTAGTGATTTATCAGACGGGTTGGTAAAGATGAAAGAGGATATTTATGGGTAAAGTCATAAAAACTCTAAAACAAAGCATAAAAAAGATAGGAGAATAGATGAAAAATAAAAAAGTCCTAATAACTGGGGCAAATGGCTATATAGGTAAACACGTAACTAATTATTTTTTAAATAATACAGATTATCAAGTATTAACTTTAGACATTTCTCCAGCTTCAAATGAAAATGTTAGCAAGCATTATCAATTAGATTTTTTAAATAATTCAGATGATAAAGATTTATTTGAAAAGCTGGATAAACCAGATATAATAATCCATTTAGCTTGGAAGGATGGTTTTAATCATAATTCAAATGAACATCTTAAGAATTTAAATTTACATTATCAATTTATTAAAAATATGATTGATTCAAATTGCCAATCTATTTCTATAATGGGTTCAATGCATGAAATAGGTTACTTTGAGGGTGAAGTAAATTCAAATACGCCGTCTAACCCATTATCTTTATATGGAATATCTAAAAATGCTCTAAGACAGGCGGTTTTAACTTACTGTGAAAATAAAAAAACTTTAATAAAATGGCTAAGAGCTTTTTATATTACAGGGGATGACAAAAATAATAAATCTATTTTTTCAAAAATTTTAGAAATGGAAAAAGAAAATAAAACCACTTTTCCGTTTACTGATGGATTAAATAAATATGACTTTATTGATGTAGAGAAATTAGCAGAACAAATCTCTCTTGCCTCAATTCAAGATAAATACAATGGCATAATAAATGTTTGTTCTGGAAAACCAATTTCATTAAAGGAAAAGGTTGAAGAATTTATAAAAAATAAAAAATTAAATATTCATCCTGAATATGGAGTTTATCCAACTAGAAAATATGATTCTCCATGTATTTTTGGAAATAGCGAAACTATTAATAAAATTCTAGAAAGTTCTAAATATGAAAAAAATAATTAAAAGTTTTTTTCAGTTGTTTTACAAGGTCAAATATAAAAATGAATACAAAATTACAAGGATTTTGTTTTTCAGATTTAAAAAAAAGATAGACAGCAAATGTTGTTTAATAAATTACACCAATAATAACAAAATAATTATCCATAATGAAAACAATGAAATAATTCATAATCCAAGCAAAATAGATGGGTTGAATGTCTTTTTTGCGGGGAAGGATAATACACTTGAAATCTTTCAGCCATGTAATTTTTTGCCTAATAATACATTAAACATATTAGGAGATAACTGCAAACTAACTTTAAATAAATGTCAATTGGCAAAAGTGCAAATAGACATGAATAACGGTTCTATTTGTTATATTGACGAAAATTCAACAGTTTGTGGCTATATTCATATTGCAAACGAAAAAAATCTTTCATTGAACATTGGTAAAGAGTGTATGTTTTCAGGCGAAACAGCAATTTGGTGCACAGATGGCCACATCATTAGAAACAAAAATACAAATGAAATTATAAATAGGATAAAACACGGGGTTAGTATAGGTGATCACTGTTGGATAGGGCACAGAGCTGTAATTTTAAAAAACACAACCATAAGAAATAACACTATTGTTGGCGCAGGTTCAATAGTATCAGGTAATTTTGACAAAGAAAACATAATTATTGCAGGAAATCCAGCAAAAATAATAAAAGAAAATGTAAATTGGGACAGAAAACCATTGGATTAAATGAGGAAAAATGAAAAAGAACATTCTTGTAACTGGTGCAAATGGCTATATAGGCTCTCATATCACATCTGAATTAATAAAAAAAGATTCTTTTAATGTTATAGCAACAGATTTTAATAATAACAATATAGACAAAAAAGCTATTTTTATAAAATGTGATATTTTAAACGAAGCACAAAATGAAAATTTATATGAAAAATTAAATAAGCCGAATATTATTTTGCACTTGGCTTGGAAAGATGGCTTTAATCATAATTCAATTAACCACATAAAAGATTTATCTTCTCATTTTCTTTTTCTTAAAAACTTAATTGATAAAGGAAGTAAACATATTGCTCTAGCTGGTTCATTTAGAGAATATGGAAAATGCAAAGGAAAAGTTAGTGAATCACATCTAAGTAATAGCGATAACTTATATGCACTTGCAAAATCAAGTCTTTATAAAGCGCTAGAAATATATTTTAAAAACGAGAATGTTGTTTTGCAAAATCTTAGATTTTTTACTCCATACGGTGATGACGAGAAGAATAATTCAATTTTAAGTAAAATTTTAACTTGGGAAAAAGAAGGTAAAAAATCTTTTCCGTTTACAGAAGGTAAAGAGCAATATGACTATATTCATATTGATGAATTAACAAAGCAAGTAATAGCGACAATAAGTCAAAATAAAATTAATGGTATTATTAATATTTGTTCAGGATATCCAACTTCGCTTAAAGAAATGGTTGAAAAATTTTTAAAAGAAAATAATTTAAAAATTAAGCCTGAATATGGTGCATTTAAAACAAGAGAATACGATTCAAGTATAATCTTTGGAGATAAAGAAAAAATTACAAAAATTTTGGAGGAATATAATGAAAAATAGATTAGGCATATACTTTTTTTATGATAGTCAAGGAATAGTTGATGACTTTGTTATCTATTATTTAGTCAACCTCAAAAAATTTTGTAAAGAATTGTGTGTTGTTGTAAATGAACCATTACAAGAGCAAGGACTAATAAAACTAGAACAGGTTTGCGATAAACTTCTTGTAAGAGAAAATAAAGGATTTGATTCACAAGCATATAAATATGCAATGAAATTTTATGGATATGATGAATTAAAAAAATATGATGAATTAATTTTATGTAATTTTACATGTTATGGACCTGTTTATCCATTTGGAGAAATGTTTGAAAAAATGGAAAAATCAAATTGTGATTATTGGGGTATGTCTTGGTATCCAAAAGCTGAAGGAATAATCGCTTGCGCTGAACAAACTACAAGTTATATACCAGAACATATAATGTCATTTTTTATGACAATCAGAAATAAAATGCTTTCATCAAATGCTTTTAGGGATTATTGGGAAAATATTAAAATACCAAATAATTATGGCGAAGCTGTTTTTTATAATGAATTACAATTTACAAATTATTTCACTAAACATGGTTTTATAGGAGATACTTTTATCCCTAAAGAAGTTACAAAAAGATTTTATGAAAATATTTACGCATTTGCGCCAAATTACACAATGGAATATCGTTCCCCACTTGTTAAAAGAAATGCTTTTAAAGCACCTTCAAATTTATATACCCACTATGGCAGAGGAAATCAGCCAAGAGATTTAATGAAATTTTTAAAAGAAAACACAACTTTTGATACAAACTTAATTTGGGATGATTTATTGAGAACTCAAAAGGGTTCATTAATTAAAAGAAATCTTCACTTAAATTATTTTTTAGATGAAAAATATTTTAATGGTGATGAAAATATTTTAAAAGAAAATTTAAAAACAGCGATGTTATTATATTCTTATTATGATGATATGGGTGAATATGCACTTAGTTATGCAAAAAATTTACCAAGCTGGGTTGATGTTTATATTTATGTCGTAAATGAAAATACTAAAAAAAATTATGAAAAGATTTTTAGTGCACTTCCAAATAATACAAAAGTAATTATAAAAGAAAATAGGGGTCAATTGGCTTCAGCTGTTTTAGTTTCAGGTAAAGATATTTTTGAAAATTATGATTTAGTTTGTGTAACACAAACTAAAAAAAGTACGCAGTTAAGAGATAAATTTGCCTCAGAAAACTTTTGTAATCACTGTTGGGAAGGGGTTTTAAAATCAAGACCTTATGTTTTAAATGTCATTAAAACATTCTATGAAAATCCAAGAATGGGATATTCATGTAACATTCCGCCACATTGTGGTAATTTTGAAGGTTTAATTGGAAGTGAAGTTGAAAATAATGAAGAAAATATGAAAGAAATAATGAAAAAATTTAACCTTCAAGTGCAATTTGATGATGAACCAATTGCTTCTTACGGTGAATGCTATTGGGTTAGGGCTAAAGGTTTCAAGAAACTTTTAGAATACAATTGGAGTCATCAAGATTTTCCACTAGCAAAAGAAACACCTAAGGACGGATGTATTTTAAATGCGCTTGAAAGACTTATGCCAATTTTTGTTCAAGAAGAAGGATACTATCCTGCTTGGGTTGTGCCTAATTCAAATGCAGAAGTTTATTTTGATAACATATATCATCAATTGAGAAATTTTATGGTTTCAAAGAAAAATAAACTAAAAAAAATTACACATGCGCTATTCATAAAACGAAGATTCTATAAAATATTATCACATATCACATTTGGGAAATGGAAAAATTGCTGTATTAGAAAAGTTAATAAGTATAATTCTTATTTAAAATATTAAAAGGAAAAACTGAATGAAACGTTTATTAATTTACTTTTTTTATGATAAAGATGGCATTGTTGATGACTATATTTTATATTTTCTAAAATCTTTTAGAAAATATTGTCAAGAAATATGTGTTGTTGTAAATGGCAATATAAAAGAAGAATCAAAAAATGATTTAAAAGAAATTACAGATATTGTTTTAAGAAAAGAAAACAAGGGTTTTGATTCTTGGGCATATAAATATGCGCTAGAATTTTATGGCTATGAAAAGCTGAAAGAATTTGATGAAGTTATTTTGGCGAATTTTACAATATTTGGACCAATTTATTCAGTTGAAGATTTTTTCAATAAAACTAATGCTTTTGATTGTGATTTTTGGGGTATAACACTTAATTCAAATGAAAATCAAAAAGTTCTTGAAACAAGTATAGAAGAACATATTCAATCGTATTTTTTAGTTTTCCGAAAAAAAATCTTACTTTCAAAAGATTTTATGAATTATTGGATAAATTTAAAAATGCCAAATAATTATGAAGAAGCAATTGCATTTTTTGAATTAAGTTGCACAAAATATTTCAAAGAAAAAGGATATAAATATTTAAGTTATGTTGAACGTCAAAAATATAAAGAAAAATTTAAAAAATTACCTTATTTTTATTATACTCTTAAACAAGTAAAAGAAGATAAGATGCCTTTTATTAAAAGGAAAATTTTTTCAACTAAAAATAAAACGTTAGAACATCCAATTGAATATGGAATTAAAGAATTATTTAAGTATTTGAAATATAACACAACCTATGACACAAGTTTAATTACAAAAAATATCAAAAGGAGTTTTGACTATAATTTAACATTGTCTGATGCGATTAAAAGTTATTTTTATTTGACATTCAAGCAAATAACTTCACCATTTAGGTTTATGAAATATCAAAGAAAGAAATCACTTATTATTGAAACATTACTTTTAAATAAAAAATAAGTTTATTTTAAATCATATCTTATCCTTGGTAAGTGTTGAGTTTTGTACCTGCATGGTGAGCTTGGTTATCATCTGAATCTTTTATTTTTCTTCCAACAAGCCCCATAGTACTAAAACCTAGTGCGCCAAGGACGTATGAGGAATATGCAATAGCGTTTGTTTTTGCAACTTTTTTAAACATATTTTTATCTAGCATTTCTTTTGCCCAAGAGCAACCACGAAGTGAGGCTTTGCCTTCTTCCAATAAAACAGGAACCATTGTAGCAAAAGCTAATAATGGAGATTTTTTCCTTACTTCATTTTTAACTTTTTGCGCTTTTGTTAATTCTTCGCCATTTTGTGGTTTTTCTTCTTTAGTTAAGGCAGGTAATAATGCAAATGCGCTTGCTAAAAACATAGATGGAAGTCTTAATTTTTGTATATTTTTCCAAAAAGCGCTGTTGTTAAAATTAAATGCGTGACCAATTTCATGGAAACTAAGAATAGGCGCTTTTTGTCTGTTGACCAAAATTGTGTTTTTATCAATTAAACCTACTTGTTTGTTGCAAAATAAGGCATTTTTTCCTGCTGCCGTTTGGAAAAATTGGTTAGTCATTTCTAATATTTTAGTTGGCGTATTTGTTATGTTTACCATTGAGTCAAAGTTTTCAATTGTTACGCCTTTTTTAGCTAAATTTGTTTTAGAATTAATTATTGTATCTGCGGTTTTATTAACAAAATCGACTTCGTCTTTTGTTAAATTTTTGCTAATTTTAGAAACCCCTTCCATAGGAAGCATCGCTGCAATATTTAATCCGTTTAGCGCTAAAGAACCAACCGTTAATGCTTTTAGCGTTTTTTTAAAACCACCTTTTTTGCTTGATTGTGGCTTGTCGTAATTTTGGTTGATGTTGGTAATGGCTGTCATAATATTCCTTTATAAGTATGGTTTTATAAAACATATCAATAACAGAAATTGACTTAAAAACTACATTTGTAAACAATTGTTAAATCCTTCTAATGTTTAAGTAAAGTTTTTAATGATTTTTTTGTATTTAAAGTTGAAATTTTATGTATTTATTTTATTATTTATTTTGTCACTATTTTTAAGAAGTCAAGAAAAATGCGAAAATCATTATGCTTATTACCTTTGGCACTAGGTACTTTTGGCTTAGGTTTAACTGAATATGTTATGATGGGAATTTTACCAGATACTGCTAAAGCGATGAATTGTTCTATTCCGATGGCGGGGAATTTTATTTCTTTATATGCTCTTGGGGTTGTTTTTGGTTCAATTTTACTTGTAATAATAGGAAGAACCTGTCCCTTAAAGAAAATTTTAATTATTCTTGCTTCTATTTTTACAATTGCAAACTTGGCTTTAGTTTTTTCATCTAATTACTATATTTTTTGTTTATTTAGATTTATTGCAGGGCTTCCACATGGCGCATTTTTTGGAGTAGGGGCGATAGCCGCTTCAAGGTTATGTGAAAAAGGAAAGACTAATCAAGCAGTAGCAACAATGGTTTCAGGAATGACTATTGCTAATTTAATAGGAATTCCTTTTGGTACTTTTTTAAGCCATAATTTTTCTTGGAGAATTACTTTTTTAATTGTAGGATTATTTGGTTTAGTTGTTTTATATTCAATTATTAAATTAATTCCATATTTAAAACCCATGCCAGACACAGGTTTTCGTGGTCAATTCAGAATTTTTAAATCTTTATCAATTTGGATACTGATTTTAGCTGTTGTATTAGGTAATGGCGGTATTTTTTCAATGTATAGCTATATAAATCCGCTTTTGGTTAATGTATCTCATATTGATGAAACACATATTTCCATAGTGATGATTTTAGCTGGTGGCGGCATGGTTATAGGTAATTATTTAGGTGGTAAATTTTCAGATAAATTTTCTCCTTCTTTAATTGCTTCAAACGTTCAATTGATAGCGTTTTTAGCTTTAATTGGGATGTTTTTCTTATCAGAATATCCTGTTGTAACCGTTATTTTGATGTGTGTTTGCACAGGTTCATTATTTGGTGTTTCAGCCCCTCAACAAGTATTACTAATTAAAAATGCAAAAGGTGGAGAAATGCTTGGTGCATCTTGCTCTCAAATTTCATTTAACCTTGGTAATGCGCTTGGCGCTTTTGTTGGTGGTATTCCTATTTCACTAGGGTTTAATTATAACTATACGACGTTACCTGCTTCTCTTTTTGTGTTTTTAGGTTGTTTATTGTTATTTTATTTTTATAGAAGATATGAATTTAAAAAGTAATTTAATGAAATTAAAAGTGGGTTATAATTAAATTATTAAGATATGTTTAGGTATGCCATAAAATTTTAATTTAGCTCTTGATTTATTACTTTTTTGGTTAATAATAAAAGTTATGAAAACCGAAATTTTAACAACTGTATTAAATTCTTGTTGTTGTTCTTAGAAATAAGAACTTAAATTCTGTTGTTAAATAAATAATTTTTAAGTTCTTAAACTTTGTTTTTAGTTTAAGAACTTTTTTAATGTATTGACTTGAAAGGTAGAAAAATGAAAATAAATAATGTCTTTTTAAATAATAAAAATAATAAATTAAATGATAATAAAACCTCTTTTAAAGGTGGCGCAATGTCACCTTTATCAAAAGCCTTATATACATTAAGTAATAATGATATGTTAAACGCTTCATTTATTGATGTTTTTGCGATGGATACCCCAAGAACAATTGTTGAATTTAATATTGTTTCTTATAAAGATCAAGAAGTTAAATTTTATCCTCACACCTTTCATTTATTATCTAATAAAATTTGTACGATGGAATTCTTCTTTTTCTGGTAAACCATATTTTTCTTTACCATCATGAATACATTTCATTAAAAATGACATGTTTCTAGCAAGAACACGCATTGTTTGTAATCCTTCTTCATCTTGACTTGCTTCTCCCATTTCTCTTCCATGAATAGAATTCCAATATTGTGAAGAAGCAATTGGCATTCCTGAAATAGCAAAAAATTTATTGATTTCATCATAAGTTGAAGAAATCCCTCCACGTCTTGCGACAACAGCACTTGCTCCAACCTTCATGGTTTTATCAAACGGTGTACTATAGAACAGTCTTGTTAGAAAAGCAATTAAGGTTGCATTGGCAGAGCCATAATAAACCGGCGTTCCAACCACAAGTCCATCTGCTTCTTCAAACTTTTGAGAAATTTCATTGACACAATCATCAAAAACACAATGACCCAATTTTGTTTTACATGACATACAGG
>OIYG01002920.1_pt1 | contig 10227 bp, 9 predicted proteins | sample 1587861 | NCBI WGS metagenome assembly OIYG01 (sample SAMN03283272) | human gut metagenome | biome: human-associated habitat; material: feces | host: Homo sapiens | place: Peru | collected 2012 | reverse complement strand
GTTCTCCATATAATACATAACTAATCTTAATAGATAATATATCTTTATATATTCCCTTAGTAACGTTCATATCAATAACATTATTTTTTAACACTTCTTTTTGTTTATTAATAAAAGTATTAATTATTTCCTTATCAATATTTTTTAAATATACATAATTACCATCAGTATCAACATAATCACTTACTTTATAACTAATAATCTTATTATCAAAGTAATTCTTTCCATACTTATGCTTATATGCATACATCCAATAAGTACTCATAGATATAACTAAACAAAACATCATTGTAAACACTAAAATAAATCTTTTATTATCATACTTATAAGTATTCTTCTTTTTATCCTTTTTCTTCATAGATAGTAACCTACTTTCCTACTATATCAAGTATATCATTTTACCATTTCTAAGTCAATTATTTTTAGAAAAAAAAGAAGAATATTCCCTATTCTTCATGTGCATCAATATATTCTTTATTAGCATTGTTGTAGCAGTCAGTCCAATTAACATCTTTAGTAAGATCTCCCAGTAAATGCATAACTACATTAACAATCCATGGTACACAAAAGACTAATGCTCCATATATTAATCTCTTAATAAATAGATTCAAATTCTTCTTACCATCTTTTTCATCACCAGAAGCAACTGACTTAGAAAAATCGATAAGACCAAATACAATTAAACCAATAGGAACTGCTATAAAAGCAATATTAAGAAGTAACTTAATAAAATATATAACTTTAAGTACACCCACATTAGTACAAGCATCCATAGTATCAGCTAAAACAATATTAATATTAAACAACATAAAACTAATAATACTAAATAATAAATATTTATATCTTCTCATATTCTACCTCACACTATAATTTTATCATATCAATAAATAGAAATCAATAAATACAGAAAAATTGGACAAAAAAAGATTATAATTAATAAAACAACCAATACAGGTTGTTTTATTAAGCGGCGCTTGGCGCCAACACGGGTTTGATCCAACTAATTCTCAATTAGCAGACCAATAAATAGTAATAATATTATCAATATTATACCGAAATTGTCTCGTTATCTTTTACTTTTCTTTTAAATTCAACACTATATTCTTTAATAATGTTTTCAGTTAATGCTTCAATTTCTTTTTCTTCTATTTTAATTTTAGCTCCCAAACTAATAACAATGGGTTTTTTTGTCATCTTATCTTTCAAAATTACATGATTAGTAGAATTCAAATCTATTGTATCTGTATACATATTTCCATAAACATAACTAAAATTCAAAACACCATCTTCCTCTGGAGATAAAATTATATATTGACTCTCATGTGGCAACACATTTCTTAAATTATTAGCTATTGCCTCTCTTGCTTCTTCAATATTCTTAGGTTTTACATTTTCGTTAACATATATAGTAGACACTAATCTAACGTTAACTATATTTTCACCTAAAATTTCTCTTACGACTGCAGGTCTTATTGTTTTAGTTATAGGTTGCCTTCTACCACCAATTCTATCAATGTTTTTAAGCAAAATTAATTGTCCTACTTCCATTTATACCCCCTTACCACAATTTTAAATTTTTTTTAATAGTTTATATTCTTTACCCTCATTAAAATTATCTATCACATCTATAAGTTGAGGGTCTTTTGATGATACATTTTTAATATTCTTTTTATTATCTTTTGATAATTCTCTTCTCCTTTTTATCAAATCAATGAATTTAATATTCTTATTATTTTTCATAGTCCCTCCTCAAAAAAATTATAGCATATAAAACATAAAAGTTCAAAAAATCAATGAACCCCATATGATTTAAAATTATATATTTCTAATATCATATCATATGTCCTAACCCCAAAGTAATCATATCATATATAAATATAAAAGTAAATGTATTTAGAAACAAAAAAGAAAAAATATAACTCATAAACCAACTCACGAAAGTACAATTTTTATTTTTTTAACACTAATTTCATAATTATTTAAACCTATTAGATTCTTAATTATGTATTTCTTCCCCTCAAAAAAATTATTCATAACATAGACCTAGGCTATGTTATGCCTATGAAAACCATAGATTTCATAGGATAAAGAAAAAACTAATATTAACTATTAGTCTTTTCAAATTGAGAATTATATAAATTAGCATAAAACCCATTCTTCTTCATTAACTCATTATGATTACCCTGTTCAATAATATTACCATCTTTCATAACAAGTATCAAATCAGCATTCTTAATCGTAGATAACCTATGAGCAATAATAAACGAAGTCTTATTCTCCATAAGTTTATCCATAGCCTTTTGAACCAACTCTTCAGTTCTCGTATCAACATTACTAGTAGCCTCATCAAGTATCAAAAAAGGACTATCACTAATCATACCTCTAGCAATAGTAAGAAGTTGTCTCTGACCAGAAGATACCGAATCATTATCAGATATAATACTATCATAACCATTAGGTAAAGTCTTAATAAAATGATCTACTCCTACCACTTTACATACATCTTCTACTTTTTTATTACTAACATTTTTCTGATTATAAATAATATTTTCCTTAACAGTACCATTAAATAACCAAGTATCCTGAAGAACCATCGTAAATAAACTATGAATATTATCTCTCTTAAGTTTCCTAATAGAAGTACCATCTATCAAAATATCGCCATCATTAATATCATAAAACTTCATAAGCAAATTAACCATCGTCGTTTTACCAGCCCCAGTAGGGCCAACAATAGCAATCTTTTCTCCCGCCTTAACCTTAGCAGTAAAATCATTAATAATAATCTTATCCTTATCATAACCAAACTTAACATTCTTAAATTCAATATTACCCTTAACCTTATGTTTATCTAATTTCTTAGTAATATCATTTTCACTATCCATTTCCACTTCTTCAAGTAAACCAAATACTCTCTCACTAGCAGCAGCAGTACTTTGTATTGAAGTCATAGCTTGAGCAATTTGTGATAGAGGATTAGTAAATAATCTAACATACATAATAAAAGCCACTATCACACCAAAAGATATCACACTCTTACTAACAAGTAAAGCTCCTACTATGCATACAGCAACATAACTAAAGTTACCAATAAATCCCATTATCGGTTGCATAAGTCCAGATAAAAATTGACTCTTTCTATTACAATCATATAACTTATCATTTAACTTATCAAATTCATTAATAGTCTCATCCTTAGCATTACATGTTCTAACTACATTAAGTCCACTATAAATCTCTTCAATATAACCATTTAATTTACCAAGCTCCCTCTGTCTAGCTGTAAAATACCTCTGTGACTTATTAAGAATAATAAACATAAGTATAAATCCAATCAAGCTAGACACAATAGCAGTAATAGCCATAATATAATTAGTAACAAACATCATAATAATAGAACCAATAAATAAAGTAATCGAAGATACTAAAGTAGATAAACTATTGTTTAAAGATTGAGCTATCGTATCAACATCATTAGTAACCCTAGATAAAATATCACCAGATAAATTATGATCAAAGAATTTAAGAGGTAATTTATTTATCTTCTCAGATATACTACTTCTAAGCTTTTTAGCATATCCATTAGCTACTTTAATCATAGATAAACCTTCAACATAACTAAATATAGCACTAATAATATATAAACAAGCAAGTAATATAGCAATACTCTTAATTTTATCCATATCCATCTTAGGTCCAATAACCTTCTGCACATTAATAGGAAGATTCTCCATAACCTTATACATCTCATTAACTGAAGAACTATCACTACCAGCCATCAAAGTAATAAACTCTACTTTATCATCAGTACTAATCTCTATTCCATCAATCACAGTATCAGGAAATAAAGCCTTCTTCATACTATCAGGAAAACTACTAATACCATTAAATTTTTTATTATCAACATCGATATCACTAAAAGCCCTAATAGTCGTGATCTTATCCTCTTTACTAATATAAATATCATTATAAATACTATCACCAATAATAATATCAAGAACACTATCAGGTAACTCACTAAAATACTTAAGTATCAATTCCTGGTTACTACTAATACTTTTTAAAGTATCATTAAATTTAATCTTATCTTCACTACTAATACCAGAAGAATTAACCCTATATATCATCTTTTCATCTAAATTAATATCTAAAATATTCCCAATATCACTAATATTCTTAGTAAGATCCTCTTCTAACTCTTTCATATTAGAAGTATTAATCGTAATACCCTTAGTAATCTCATCAGTCAAATCAGATAACTTATTCGGAGCAATAAGTGAAAGAATAGAAGATAAAGCCGCTAATACAAGAGCAATAAATATAAGTACCTTAAAACTACTAAGACTCTTCATAAGTTTCTTAATAGAACCCATAAAATCCTTTGGCTTTTCACTTACTCTCATCGGTCCATGACCTCTAGAATGATTATTTCTCTCTTTTTCATTACTAGACATTTTCAAGTTCCTCCTTTGATACCTGTGATAAAGCAATCTCTTTATATACTTTACACTTCTTCATTAATTCCTTATGTGTACCAATACCAACACATCTACCATTATCTAAAACAACAATCTTATCAGCATTAAGTATCGTACCAATTCTTTGAGCTACTATCATAACCGTAGCATCTTTAGTATATTTTTTAAGTTCACTTCTTAAAGTACTATCAGTCTTATAATCAAGTGCACTAAAAGAATCATCAAAAATATATATTTCTGGATCCCTAGCAATCGTTCTTGCTATTGATAATCTCTGCTTTTGACCACCACTAACATTAGTACCACCTTGAGCAATATGTGCTTTCTCTTTATCATCTAATTTAGATACAAATTCTTCAGCTTGTGATACCCTAATAGCAGCCTTTACTCTTTCTTTAGAAGGTTTACCGTGTCTATTCTTACCAAAAGTAATATTCGATAAAACACTTCCCGAAAACATAACAGCCTTCTGTGGTACATAACCTACTATATTATTCAAATACTCAAAATTATAATCTTTAACATTAATACCATCTACTAGTATCTCTCCACTAGTAGCATCATAAAATCTAGGTATCAAATTAATTAAAGTAGATTTACCACTACCAGTAGAACCAATAAAAGCAATAACTTCTCCTTTATTAACCTTAAACGATATATCTTCAAGAACATACTCATCAGCATCAGGATATTTAAAAGAAACATTCTTAAATTCAACAGTTCCCTTAATATCACTATTATTCTCAGTAACAGTTCCTTCTTTAACACTAATAGGAGTATCAAGTACCTCATTAATCCTCTTAGCGGATACACTAGCTCTAGGTAACATCATAAATATCATAGCAAGCATTAAAAAAGACATAATAACCTGCATAGCATAAGAAGAAAAAACAATCATATTACCAAACAAAACAATCTTATCCCCCATACCAGCATCATTAATAAGAATAGCCCCTATAAAATAAATACCAAGCGTTAAAAAATACATAACCAAATACATAATAGGACTCAAATAATTAAATGCAGTCTGATTAAAAATCTGCTGCTTAGTAAGCTTATTATTAATACCTTCAAACTTATCTTCTTGATATTCTTCAGCATTAAATGCCCTAACAACTCTAATACCAGTTAAATTCTCTCTCGTAACCATATTAACCTTATCAAGAAGTTCCTGTACTATCTTAAACTTAGGCATAACAATAATCATAATAATACCAATAGTAATAAGAAGTACAAGCACTGCTACTCCCGTTAAAATGCTCCATTCAATACTCTTATTAACAATCTTAGTAACAGCCCATACCGCTGTAACAGGAGCCTTAATCATTAAAGTAAGTCCCATTGCAATAAGAAATTCAATCTGTGTAATATCATTAGTAGTTCTAGTAATCAAACTACTAGGAGAAAATTTCTTTATCTCATAAGTACTAATATCTTCAACCTTTCTAAATAACTTACCTCTAGTACGATAAGAAAAAGAAGCAGATATACTAGAAGTAAAATACCCCACTATAAAAGCCGATACCAAACTACCAAAAGCACACAGTAGCATATATCCACCTTCTCTTAAAATATCACTCATCGCAGCCCCCTTAGTTTGAACAAGCTGAGTAATATTGGACATATAATCCGGCATCTTAAGTTCTAACCATACCTGAAATACAATCAAAATAGCAGATATAAATACATATAACCAATCCTTTTTATTTAAATTCTTTAATAACTTTAACATACATACCTCCATCTAATATTTTATGTTATTTCTTACAAATATTACGCTATAAATTATAACATTTCCCTATTTTAATGTCAATTACATAACATAATTTCCCATAATCAAAAGAAGAATAGTTATACTACTCTTCCATAAACATTAAGTCCCTCTACTTTTTCAATCATAACATTAACTATACTATTATTCTCTACCTTATCATTAATAATAACTGGTATAAAATTAGAAGTATGTACTACTACCAAACCATTATCATGTATTTCAACTACCCCATCATATACCTTACCAATCCTACTATTATAAAACTTATTCTCATATTCATTAGATAAAGCAAGTACTTCATGAACTCTTTTTTTCTTAGTAGTACCATCAATATGACCATCCATTTTATCCGCTACTGTACCTTTTCTTCTAGAATATGGAAAAGTATGTATCTTAGTAAAACCAATCTTTCTTAGAGTATTCATAGTATCATTAAAATCATCATCATTCTCTTTAGGAAAGCCCACTATTAAATCAGTAGTAAGAGAAATATCATCAATATCTCTAAGACTATCTACCATACTTAAAAATTCACTAGTATTATATCTTCTATTCATTAATTTTAATATCTTATCACTACCAGATTGAAGAGGTATATGTAAATGCTTAGCCATAACTTTATTATTTTTTAGTAAATTTCTAATACCAGGAGTAATCTCATTAATCTCAATTGAAGATAATCTAATTCTATAAATATTAGGAATCATCACTAATTCATTAAGTAATTCTTCCAAACTACTATTAATATCTATACCATATCTACCAGTATGAATACCAGTAAGAACAATCTCTTTATATCCTTCATTAACTAATTTAGTAACTTCTCTAATAACATCATCTTTATTCTTACTTCTAACTCTACCCCTAGTATAAGGAATAATACAGTAAGAACAAAAAGCATTACAACCATCTTGAATCTTAACAAAAGCCCTAGTATGACTATCAAAACTACTAATCTCCATCTTCTCAAAATCCACTTTACTAAGATCATAAATAATCTTCTTCTTCTCTTTAGTCTCAATATAATCCTCAATTATCTCTACTATTCTTGACTTATCTTTATTACCAAGAACAATATCAACATCAATATCATCAGCATTAACCTGACTGTAGCAGCCCATAACTACTATAATCGCAGAAGGATTATTCTTCTTAGCCCTATTTATCATCTTTCTAGATTTCTTATCACTCTCATTAGTAACACTACAAGTATTAATAATATAAATATCAGCCTTATCTTCAAAATCCACTATCTCATAATTATTATTTTTTAATATATTAGTAACAAGTTCACTTTCATATATATTAACTTTACATCCTAATGAACATATACCTACCTTCATACTTCTTCCTTCTTTCTTCCATAGTATTTTATCATAAAATAAATTTATTTTCTATAGTTTTTATATTTAAATTATTATTTAACAACAAACTATTACACGAAAAAAAGGAACAGCGTTCCCTTTTCTCCCTCTAATACAAGAGGCATTTCATTACATATACATAATATTACAAAATAGAATAACTGTAAATATGTAACTATTATATTTTATGTGTTTTTTCTATATTTATTCCTTATTTCAATTTATCAAACAAATTTTTCTTCCTACTATCTAATTGTATTCCTTTATTTTGTAATTTCTTTTTTAATTTTGTATTCGTATAAGATTTCATATTTCCTCCTTGCCTAAAAGTTTTTTAACATATTATACCATTTTTTAAGTATTTCTATATAAGTTTATTAAAACTTATAGATATTTTATAACAATTAAAAAGTACTAAATCACATTAGTACTTTTTCTCATAATATTTTTACTATATCTTTTTCTTATTTTATAATTTTTCTCAAATATTTACTATTTTTCTATCTCTTAACAAAATACTCATCATACCACTTAAGAAAACTATATACTGCCCATATCTTTCTATAATTATCTTTCTCTCTATTCTTATGTTCATCTAATATTTTAATTAAATAATCATTATTAAATAATTCTTTAGAAATATCAGTATTAAAAGTATTTTTAATCTCTTTATAGAAGTCTTCTTCTCTTATCCATTCTCTAATAGGAACAGGAAAACCAAGTTTCTTCTTTTTCCATGCATCATTAGGTATTACCTTTCTAGCGGCATTTCTAAGAGCCACTTTTGTAGTACCATCACTTACCTTATAATTCTTAGGTAACATTCTAGCAACATCAAATACTTTCATATCAGTAAATGGTACTCTAGATTCAATAGAATGAGCCATAGTCATCTTATCTACTATCGTAAGAATATTATTACTAAGCCAATATCTAATATCAACTGCTAGCATCTTATCTAGTTTATTATAATCTTTATATTCATCATAAACATTTTTAACAATATCCTTATTCTTAATATAATTATCTATCTTTAATACATCTTTAAGTTCATCATCATAATAAGTTCTATTAATACTAACATAAGATTCCTCTAATGGTAATCCTCTTCTTATAATATATCTAGTAATCTTATTCTTAGGAAGAATCTTACAAATACTAGCCATACTCTTTCTAATAAAGAAAGGAAGTTTAGTATAAAAATTATCATCATAACTATTATATCCCCCAAAGAATTCGTCAGCACCTTCACCAGATAAAACAACCTTTACATCCTTGCTTGCAAGTCTAGATAAAAAGTATACAGCAATAGCACATCCATCCGCAGTAGGTTCATCCATATGGTAATATACTTCACTTAAAGCATTCATATATTCTTCTTTACTAATCTTTTCACTAATATTCTTAATATTAAGTTTATCAGTTAAATCTTTAGCATAATCAATTTCACTATACTTAGCCAAATCAAAACCAATAGTATAAGTCTTATCCGGTTTAGCAAGACTAACTAAATAAGAAGAATCAACACCACTAGATAAAAAAGAACCAACTTCAACATCACTAATTAAGTGATGCTCGGTAGAATCTTTCATAGCAGTACTAATATCTTTTACTACTTCATCAAAACTCTTATCAGTATTACCAAATTCTACTTTAAAATATCTATCAATTTTAATCTTTCTCTTCTTTACATCTATTGTCATAGAGTGTCCACTAGGAAGTCTATATACCCCTTTAAAGAAAGTTTCATCAGTAGGAGTAAAACTAAATGTTAAATAAGCCCCTAATAATTCTTTATTAAGTGCTTTCTTAAATTTAGGATAAGCAAGAAAACTCTTAATCTCTGAACCAAATAATATCGTATCACCATCATGATAATAATATAAAGGTTTAATACCAAACTGATCTCTTGATATAAATATCTCTCCCTTATTCTTATCATAAATAGCATAAGCAAACATACCTCTTAATTTCTTAGGTAAATCATGCCCCCATTTCTCATAACCATGTAATACTACTTCAGTATCAGATTCAGTTTCAAACTTATACTCAGTAAGTTCTTCTTTTAATCCTTTTAACACACTTCTTCCAATTTCAAAAAAATCTCCTAAAGCTATTATTGCTACTTTATTTCCTTTTTCCTCAACTTTAAATTTATTAAGATTACTATAATCTCTCTCAACTTCTTTTTCTGAAGATATAACTCCATTGCATGGCACACGTATTGCTACTGGGAACTCATTTTGCTCAATACTCCAATCTAACATTGCAAAATACTCTTTTTTACATGTTGGTGCCAAATAAACAAGATTTGGAATATTACTCATCATAGGAATATCATATAACCCCAAATGTGTTACATCATTCATTCCATATACAGATGCAGTATTTACTAAAATAGTTGCTGGATTTTTATTTATACATAAATCTTGTGATAATTGATCATATGTTCTTTGCATAAAACTTGCATGTGTTGCAAATATTGGTTTTCCTCCATTTTTAGCAATTCCAGAAATTAATGCAACTGCATGTTCTTCTGCAATTCCTACATCTACAAATTGTTTTCCTGCTTTAATTCTTTTAAACTTTTATCTGGTGTTGGTAAATCCTC
>OIYG01002919.1_pt1 | contig 10230 bp, 8 predicted proteins | sample 1587861 | NCBI WGS metagenome assembly OIYG01 (sample SAMN03283272) | human gut metagenome | biome: human-associated habitat; material: feces | host: Homo sapiens | place: Peru | collected 2012 | reverse complement strand
ATTTTCAAATGTTCCTTCTTCAGCAATTTTTCCTTTATCTAGAACAATTATTTTATCACAATTAATAATAGTGCTCAATCTATGTGCTATAACTAGCCTTGTTATTCCCATTTTGTCTAAATTTTTGCTTACTACATCTTGCGTTTGGTTGTCTAATGCACTTGTAGCTTCGTCTAAAAATAAAATACATGGATTATTGGCAATAGCACGCGCTATTAAAATTCTTTGAACTTGTCCTCCAGATAAAGCAGGTGAACCTTCCATAATAACAGTATTAAGTCCCATTGGCATGTTTCTGATTTCTTTATCAATGTTAGCTATCTCTAATGCTTTCCAAACATCATCGTAACTTAATGTAGGGTTTGCTGCAGCAACATTTTCATAAATACTTCCAGTTAATATTGCTCCAGTTTGTAAAACTACACCTATTTGTTTTCTAACAGCTCGAACATCTATTTGTTCTAGACTTTTACCATCGAAGTATAACTGTCCAGAGTTAGGAATTTCAAACCCCAACAAATTTCTTAATAACGTAGATTTACCACATCCAGATGCTCCAACGATTGCAACATATTCACCACTTTTTACGTGGAAAGATATATCATCTAATACCATAGGAGAGTCTGCAGAGTAAGAGAATGATAAATGGCTTACTTCTAACTCACCTTTAAGTTTTCCAGGATTTTGTTTATGCTCATCATATTCAGGTGTTGCTTCAAAGATAGGTTTAATCTTTTTGTACAATGGACCAACTACGTTTACCTGTAATAGAGTTCTTGAAAATTCAATGCTCGAACTTATTAATTTACCCAGTGCTGTAGTAAACGCAATAAATTTACCAGCGGTTAATCCTGAATCAGATATTTTTGAAAGTGAAAAATATAAAACCATGCTTATTAATATATTTATTACAGAGTTAAAAGTTATAGAGTAATTTCTAAGTTTATCCTTTTTAATGGAGTTTGATCTGATATTACTAAAGTCTTCCGCCCAAAGTGAAAATACTCTCTTTTCTGAACCTGATATTTTAATTTTCATTAGTCCATTTAGCCAATCGAAGACCTTTCCAGACATCCTATTGTTGCCTTCTACTAATTTTTTTTGGTATTTTAATTGAGATATATTAATAGCCATAGATATTAAGAAAACAGCTATAAGTAAGACTAAAGAAATGAATGCTAATTTTACACTATATCTAAATAACATTATTAAGAAAAATAGAGAAAATATACTTGATGTAATTGTGTTTATAACTGAACCAGATATAACGTTTTTTATACTTGTTATGCCCATGATATTTTGCATCATTTCGCCAGTGGAGACATTTCTAAAAAATTTTACAGGTAAGCTAAGAGCTCTATCCCAAACGGCAGATTGTAAATCTTGCTCAGATATAAATTCGATTCTCATAGTTGCAAAATATCTTGTTAGGTCGAAAGCAAATGTAGCTATTGATACAGATAGCATCAAGAATCCTATATGTATTAATGTTGAAGAGTTTCCGTCAGGTATTACAGTGTCGAAGACTTTTCCGGTAATTTCTGGAGTAATTATTCCTAACAAACCACCTAAAATACCCATTATGAATACTAAAGCTATATCATATTTATGGACACCTTTTAATATAAATTGAAAAATTTCTTTAGTAGAAAGAGGTTTTAGCGGAAGGTTTCTGTAGAACATATATGCATGTGGTTCTATTTTTTCTGCTATATGTGATGTTACAACAATCGAAATGTTACGTTTAGGGTCAAACATTTTGTATTTATTTGGTTTGTATTGGACTAAAGCAACAGGGCTGTGATCAGATTTTTTATATGCAACCATAGATCCACCGTTTTTTTTGTACCATCCGTCTTTTAAAGAAATTTGACGTATTCTAAAATGAGAAACATCGGCAATTGATTCTAGCATTTTCTCAGATGAAATTGTGTTTTCATCTATATAATTCGGATATGCAATTTTTATATTTTTAGATTTTGCAACGGCTCTGCAAACTTTATACAATTCATTTCTATAGTCTTGAGTAGTGAAATTCTCTATTGCTCGTTTTCTTTTTTTGGGTAAAATGACACCACCTAAGTTTATAATTCCTTTTTTAAAATTAAAATTATCGTTTTCTATTCTTTGTTTTAATTTGTGTTTTTCTTTTTCTTTGTTATCTTTAATTTGTTTAACGAAAATATTTAGAAGATTTTTATTATAATCTATAATTTTATAATTATCTAAATTATTGCAAATTGCGTCTATTTCTTTTTTTTGTATACCACAATTATATGCAGTTTTAGTAATCCAATGTTTTGACTTTTCCAAACATTCGTCACTAAAAGTGAATGTATCGTTATTAAATTTTATATTAGTTAATACTGAATCTTCTTTAGGAACTACTACTAATCCATATTTATAATCTAATTGTAAAGAACCTAATGAAAAAAATATATCATCGCAATTTGCTTCAGCTAAAAAAGAACGTGCACCAAATGGTTCATCATTTTTTATTTTAGAGACAAAAATGTTTACACTACCCTTTTCAACTTTCCACATGTCGTTTTCATTTGTAATAAGCAATGGCATGTTGCTTTTTATATTTACTTTTAATAAATCTATATCTTTCATTACATCACACCTTTAAATTGATGAACTTATTAATGATTTATATGGACCATCTATGCCTTTCATATTGTTATGAGTACCTCGTTGAACAATTTTTCCGTTGTCCATAACTATTATTTCATCACAATCTCTTATTGTACTTAACCTGTGTGCAACTATAATACAAGTGCAACCTCTACTTCTAATGTTTTCATCAATTTTTTGTTCGACAATTGCATCTAGTGCACTTGTGGCTTCGTCCATGATTAATATGGAGGGATTAATTGCAAGTGCTCTAGCAATTTCTAGACGTTGTCTTTGTCCGCCACTAAAGTTTGAACCGTCTTCATTAACGATATGGTTATATCCATCATCTAGTTTCATTATATCTGAATGAATTTCAGCATCTTTAGCTGCTTTTACGCAGCTACTTTCATTTATTGTTGAATCCCACATTGTGATATTATCCATTATGGTTCCAGTAAATATACTAATATTTTGGTCAACAACTGATATAGAATTATTAATAACTGCTCTGTTAATATCTTCTTTTAGAATTCCGTCAAATAATATTTCTCCACTCCAAGATTTATAAAGCCCTGAAATTATTTTTGCAACTGTGCTTTTTCCACTTCCAGAAGCTCCAACTAACGCTACTCTTGAACCAGATTTGATATTTAAGTTAAAATCCTTAATTAGTGGTTCTTCTAATACATTATATCCAAAGCTTAAATTTTTAATTTCTATATCGCCTTGCAACTTAGTTAAACTAGAATTATCTAGCTGTTTGTTAACATCATTAACTTCAACTTTATTTATTTTATCAATTTCATATTTCATAACGTCATCTAATCTTCCCATATCTGCTTTTAATTGCTTAATTTTCATACCCATTTGGGTAAGATTAGAAATTGGCATCATAAAACTAGATAATAATGTTTGAAAAGCAACAAGAGACCCTACGGTCATTCGGCCTTTCATTATTTCATATCCACCTAAACAAAGAACCATTACATCAGACAAACTCATCATAAATGTAGGTAAAGAAAATAATAATTGACTAGTAGCGCCAAGTTTTTGCTGCCCATTAATTTGGTTAGTATAGTAACCACTCCATTTTGAAAAAAAACTAGATTCAGATGCAGTGGCTTTTAATGTTTCAATAATATGTAACCCAGATAGTGAAAATCCATACAATTTGCCAAAGTCCTGCATGGTTTTCATATTTAAATCTTCTACTTTTTTAGAAGAAAATATAAAATAAAATACAGTTACAGCTGCAAAACATGTTGAGGCAATAGTAAGCATTACACTGTATTGAAGCATTATAATGAAATAGAACAATATCGATATTATACGTATTACATTTTCAGCTAATTCTTCAGATAAAAACTGTGCAACCGAATCGTTACTATTCATTCTAGAGTTAATATCGCCTATGGCCCTTTGCTGAAAAAATTCTAAAGGTAGCCTTAGAATATGCCAAAAGAATTTGCTAGATCCATTTATGGCCAGTTTAGTGTTCATTTTTAATAAATATTTTTGCTGTATAGATATTAATAGTATTTGCAAGATTACAGTTAATCCCATAATCCATAGCAGAGATTTTAACCAACTAGTTCGCCCAGCTAAAAGAATTTCATCTATAAAAATTCTAGAAAATGATGGAATAATTATACCAGGTATAACAATTAAAAGGCCTATTATAAATAAATAAACAATAACAGATTTTGTTTTGCCTAGTCTACTGTTAAGAGATGAAAAGAAGCTTACAGGTTTACCGCTTTTTTTAAACTCATTATTAGGAGTAAAGACTAATACTATTCCAGTGAATGAGTCGCTTAGTTCTTGCATACTTACTTTTCTTCTTCCAATAGCAGGATCATTTAAATAAACTGTATCTTTTTTTATCCCTTCAAGAACAACGAAATGGTTGAAATTCCAGTGGATTATCATTGGAGGTTTCATATGTTTTAAATCTTCTAATTCTTTTCTATAACCTTTTGCATCAAATCCAAACCGCCGTGCGGCTCTAACTATATTTCCGGCTTTTACGCCGTCTCTGTTAACACCACATTCTATTCTTAGTTTTTCTAAAGGAACAAATTTTTTGTAGTATGCCATAATCATTGCAAAACTTGCGGCACCACATTCAACCATTTCCATTTGCATTATAGTGGGCGTTTTTACTCTTTTATATTCAATTTCCCTCACTAAAAATTCAATCCTTTCATGGTTAGTCTAGTTAAATGATGGCAATAAATTTTTAATAAATGGTACTACAAGGTCAATTGGTCTGTAGTTACTTATTTTTATTTCTCCAACACATAAAGTACCGTCTGTTACTTCTACAGGAGCTCCGTTTGGAGTTGTCCACTTTAGTCCACTTTTTGTATCAGGGTCCCTTGTGAGTTCAACTATAATTTCGAGTGGTGCATTGTCACCAGCTAACCGCTGAACTAAAGTTTCATTTTTTAGTGTTTGCATCATACTTTCGGTGTTTGAAACATATTCAGCAACAGATTTAACTTGTCCAATAATTGAACCATATTCCTGTTTATCAACAGTGGTAGGGTTAATCATAACATCCATTTCAACTTCAATTTTTCTTCCGTCTTCAACAGGTACATATAAACTTACCATTTTTAATGATGAGGTTTCTCCTTCTTCAACTATTTTACAAAATGAAGTTCCACCTTCAACAAAGTCTCCAGCTTTGTAATCTAATTCGAGTACTTTACCATTTACTGTAGATCTTATAACACTTTCTTCACCAAGCAATTGGTCAGATAAAAATTCTATTTTTTTCTCTACATCTTTTATTTTTAAAGTTTTAGCTTCTACAAATTGAGATTTTGCTTCATTTAAATCATTAATAGCCTCATTATATTCTGATTGATATGTATTAACGGTAGAATTGTTATAGTAAGATAATTTTTTTTCTTCTTGTTCAAGTTGAATTTTGTAGGAATTGAGTTGACTTATTAATTGCTGCTCGTTTGCATCGTATTGGCCTTTATTATCAACATTTTGTCTATATGTATCTAATTGTAATTGAGCATCTGCTACATTCTTTTTTAAGCCATAAACAATATCTTGTTGCTGTAGTATTGTACTTTTTTTCTCAGTTTTTGCATCTTCTAGTTGAGCTTTTTTTAACTTTACGGCTTCTTGTGCTGCCTTAATGTTTCTATCATATTCAAGAAGTTCTGAATAAACGTCATAGCTTAAATCGGAGCTTAAATCAAAATTGTCATCAGGTATTTTTTTTAATGCTTCTAATTCTATGCTTAGCTGTGCAATTTGCTCATTAGTTTCAGATGTAGGTGCAATTCTAGCTAAGACTTGCCCTTTTTCAATTGTTTCTCCTTCGGACACACTTAAGTCAAAAATTTTACCTGTGTTATTAATTTGAAGAGAAGTAATTCCATTGCCGTATAATATTATTCCTTCTCCATTTACCCTTTTAGATATATTTCCGCAAAATCCCCAAACAAGAGTACCTGCTATTAAAATTATAAATGCTATTAAAGCTACCCAACCGATAGGAGAAACGATAGACAGCTGGTTGTCTAACTCATCTGGAGATGATAGCTTTTCTAAAGCAACTTCTCTGAAAAGTTTTTTTTCTGCCATATTTTTACCTCCCGTTTATTCTACAAAAACAAATTTGGAATCTAATATTTTTTTATTGAATATGGTTCTACCAGAGACTTTATGATCATTTTTAAAATTTATAGTCCCATATATGCTTTCAATACATTCCGAATTAGATAAATAATTAGCTAGTTCTTCAGATGTTCTAATGTTATTGTTTATAATTGCATCGGTGATAATTTTGATATTGTCGTATCCCATTGCAGCCCATGAATCAGGATCTTTTGAATACTTTTCTACATATTTTCTTTTAAATTCGTTATTTATAGGGTTATTTATTTCAGGATTATAAAATGAACTAACAATAACATTATTAAGGTCGTTATAATCGATTGAAAAATCAAAATCAAATCCGTCAGTACAAATATATTCCAAGTTAGCATTAGTGTTTTTCATTTGATTTATAATTTGAAAACCGTCTTGAAATTTAGATACTACCATTACAGTGTCATAGTTAAGTAATGACCATTTTTGATCTAATTGCTTTAAGTTTGTTTCATTCATTATGCCAGAGTATTTATCTATAACGTTTAGACCAATGCTTTCTGCATATTTTTCTAAACTGGCGCTCATTACTTCACCGTATGAAGAATTTTCATATAATATAACAATATTTTTGCTACCATTTTTTTTTGCATAATTGCACATGTCTTCACCTATGTAAGTATCTGTTGGAACATTTTGGAATATATATTTTGAGTTAGATTTTACAATATTAGGACTAGTAGAGTTTGGTATTAACAAAACCTTGCCATTTTTTTCATAAATATTAGTTAATGGTGTGCAAATATCGGAATACCAATGCCCAACAACAGCTATTATATTAGGATCATCAATATAGCTTTCAGCTAGATCTACGGCACTTATAAAATCGGCTTTATCATCATCTATTAATATTTCAATATTTATATCTTTTTCTGTTTGATTTATTTCATCTTTAATTATTTCTATACCGTTTATAAAGCTTGTATATGTTTTAGCTGTTGCTAAGTCAACAGGAACAGCGATTTTTATCGTGTTATCGTCATGTGATGTTGGCTGGAAAAAAGATGATATTTTGTCTGTAATTGTGCAAGAGCTTAATGAAAAAATATATAAGATAATTATAAAAACTAATAATAATTTTTTTGCTTTCATAAGTTTTACATCCTTCTTTTTAAAGTAATATCTTAAGTTATTACAAAATAAGACAAATTTTAATTTTTGTACATATTATATCATTTGTTTTTTTGCTTTTCAATATTATTATATAATTAGAATAAAAAATATTTGGAAAAATTCTTGTATATAAATCTTAAATTTATCATATATAGCTATTTAAATTGTGTTAATGGTAATGTGCATTTTTATGTAAATAACATTAGTAGCATAGAATAAGCACTTTATGCTATAATATTATAAATTGTGTAAAGGAGTATTGTATGAGATTAGATAAATATTTAAAAGTTTCAAGAATAATAAAGAGAAGAACAATTGCAAACTCAGCTTGTGATGCTGGAAAAGTGTTAGTTAATGGTAAAGTAGCAAGGGCTTCGTATGATGTTAAAATAGGAGATATATTAGAAGTAAGTTTTGGCAATAGGATATTAAAAATAAAAGTATTAAATACAAATGAATATGCCAAAAAAGATGATGCAACTAATATGTATGAAATAGTAAATTGATATAGAGAGTTATAATTGATTGCTCCAAGACATATTTATGACTATAAAATGTTTTGGAGGTAATAAAATGGTTGATGAAAAGAGAACGGTCAAGCTTCCGCATAGCTTGATTTTGGAAAATAGAAAATCACTTACTGTGACTGGTGTATCTGATGTAGACAGTTTTGATGAGCAGTCTGTTGTAGCGTATACAGATTTAGGTGAATTGACAATAAGAGGTAGAAATCTTCACATAAATAAATTAAGTCTTGAAGTGGGAGAATTAACTCTTGATGGAGAAGTAAGTTCTATGACTTATACAGATAATCAGTCTAATAATGTAGGCTTTTTATCGAAGCTATTTAGATAGGAGTGATTCTTATTGGGATAGCTTTAGATTTACAAATTAAAATATTTTTAGGTTCAATAGCTGTAGGTGCAATATTAAGTTTTTTATATGATATTTTTAAGTCAATTAGATTCGCATTTAAAAGTAATAAACAACATATATTATTTTATGATGTTTTATATTTTTTTATAAGTGCGTTTATAACCTTCATTTTTATTTTGTCTGTTAATTGTGGTGAAATTAGGTTTTATATTATAGCAGGAGAGATTATAGGATTTTGTGTCTATTGTATGACGCTTAGCAGGCTATTTATGAAGTTTTTTATATGTATGATTTCTATATTAAAGAAGGTTGTGAATAAAGTATATTTAGTTATTTATATACCATGTGTATCTGTATTAAAAAAGATATATAATAGAGTAAATGTATTTTTTTGTAGTAAATTACATAAAAACAATAAAAGACACGAATTAACAAAAAATTAACTTGAAACTGTAATAGTATAAGTGTATAATTATTTATGTGGAATTCATTTCTATAATTTTATTTTTTCTGTTTAAGGAGTGTAATTGATGAGGGTAATAAAAGGACGAAAAAGAAAGAATTCGTTTCTTTTAAAAATTGTTTTATTAATCTTCGTCGGGTATGTTATATTTACTTTTGTAAATCAACAAATGCAGATTAATCAGAAAAAAGTAGAATATGAACAGAAGGTTCAGGAGGTTGCTGTTCAAAATATAAAAAATGAAGAAATGAGTAAAGTTGTGAACTCTACAGATAAGGAAAGTCAGGAATATATTGAGAAAATAGCTCGAGAGAATCTTGATTTTGCTAAAGAGGGTGAACGAGTTTTTGTTAACATATCCGGAAATTAAAATACGGAGATACAAGGAGGAAAATATTTCTTTATGCAACTTGAAGTAGGAGAAATTCTTGAAGGCAGAGTAACTGGTGTAACTAAATTTGGAGCTTTTGTAGAGCTGCCGGAAGGAAATACGGGAATGGTACATATATCTGAAGTAGCACCTGTGTTTGTAAAAGAAATCCGTGACTATGTAAAAGAAGATCAAAAAGTAAAAGTAAAAGTATTAAGTATTGGAGAAGGCGGAAAGATAAGCTTATCTATGAAGAAAGCTGAAGAGAGAAAGTCTGAAGCCAAAAGACCAGATAAAAGAATCTCAAGACCAAGCAGTATAGGATGGCAAGGTTCAAATAAAGGAAATAACGATCCAGTTAGTTTTGAAGATATGATGTCTAAGTTTAAGAAGACTAGTGATGAAAAAATGTCTGAACTTAAAAGAGCTACTGAATCTAAAAGAGGTGGATTTTCAAGACGAGGATCTGGCCAATTTAGGTAAAAGTATTTCTGTTCTAAATACTGTGAATTTAAGTATTATTTTTTAGGGATCGATAATTCGGTCCCATTTTTATGTATTATTATATTATAAATGGGGATAACTCTAATAAGTACAGAAAGTATAAATACTAGAAGTCGGATGTGATTATATGGTATTAATAAATGCACAAATATACACAATGGGTCCCTTAGGCTTTATTAAAAATGGTTTTGTAAAGATTAATGGAAATATAATAGAAAATGTTGGTAAAATGGAAGAACTTGATATTGAAAATGAACAAGTAGTTGATGTGAAAGGAAAATATTTATATCCTGGGTTTATAGATGCACATACACATTTAGGTATGGTTGAAGATGGTTTAACCTTTGAAGGTGACGATATAAATGAAGCAGTAGACCCAGTAACTCCTAACTTAAGAGCAATAGATGCTATAAATCCAATGGATAGATGCTTTTCTGAAGCTTTGAGTGCGGGAGTTACCACCGTTATTACAGGCCCTGGAAGCTCTAATCCAATTGCGGGACAGATGGTTGCGATTAAAACTTATGGTACTAGAATTGATAATATGATAATAAAAGACCCTGTTTCGATGAAATTCTCGTCCGGATCATTAAAAAATTCATTTTTATCT
>OIYG01002912.1_pt1 | contig 10247 bp, 9 predicted proteins | sample 1587861 | NCBI WGS metagenome assembly OIYG01 (sample SAMN03283272) | human gut metagenome | biome: human-associated habitat; material: feces | host: Homo sapiens | place: Peru | collected 2012 | reverse complement strand
CGGTAGGTTTTCCACGGAAAACCTACCGTTTCTGTGTCATTGCGAGGCCGCAGCGACGTGGCAATCTTAAAGTGATCGACGTGGCATCCCGTGGCGAAGCACGGGAGCACGAAGCAAGAGGGAAGCCCTATCACAAAAAACATGAGATTCGCCACTTCATTCCGCTTTCCCTCTCTTTCTTTCAAGGTTCTGTTTCGTTCCGCGCAACCATAGTTCGTTACGGAATGGCAAATCGATTCGTTTAAGATTGCCGCGTCGGGCGCACGCGCCCTCCTCGCAATGACAAATCTGATTGGTTTCGCGGGGAAATGAAGCGGTTTTTAGAACGAAAAGTTTCAAATTTTAGTGGGGCGATGCCGCGCAAAAAACGCGCCCTCCTCGCAATGACACAAAACTGGCAGGTTTTATGAAAAAACCTGCCAGTTTCTTAATCAAACCAGTTTCTTAATCAAACCAGTTTCTTAATCAAAATGTTTTGATCGGTCGCGGGGCGACACCGACGCGGCGCTTCCTCGGGAGCTTCCGCCGCTGTCAGGCTCGCCGTTATTTTTTTGTAAAGGTTCCGCTGATGCCGTAGCCGGAGTTCTCATTCATGGTAAGGCTGCTTCCGTCAACGGAGAACGTGTAGGTAGACGGGTCGCTCCACGTCTCCAGCTTTACCGTGAGCTGGTCGCCGTCGATGGTATAGGTGCCGCTCTGTTTCATATAGGCGTTCTCCATGGTGCATTCGCCTTTCCCGTCGAAGCTCCATGTGATCACGCCGTCCTCGCCAAGCTCGGCCGACCATGTACCGGCCAGCGCATCCTTGCTGGCGCAGGCAGCGAGCGTCAGGAGCGCGGCTACGATCAAAAGCAATCCTACATACTTTTTCATTATTTCGTGTCCTTTCTTCTTTGAAAGCGTTTGATGGATTGGTTTCCGCTTACCGCGCTGCCGCAGTATCCGCAGCAGTCGCTTGCATTCGCGTGGTCGTCGCGTCACGGCTGAGGCAGGGGACAGCCGTTTGTGTGGTCTCCTGCTCGATCTCCTCGCCGAGCGTTTTGTAATTGCGGTGTTCAGCATTTGTTATGCCCACGGGTCTTCCGCCGCAGGAATACGGATGCCGCTGAGGATGCTGGAATATTCCCAAAGGAACCATTCGCCGGTCGAGGCCTTCTGCCGCAGCTTCATGGGCCGCGGCGAATCTGCGCCCGCCGTTTTCAGGAAGACACGCAGATAGCCGGGCTCCAAATCCTGCGGTCTGGGGTCTGCGAGCACGTTCAGCGCGTACGGCACCTGCGGCTGATACCCGTTTTCCGGCGTCGCGCCTTCAAAATACGCAAGCGGCAGATAGGACTTGCCGCGCAGTCGGTCACGCAGAAACTGGCAGTCATACGGCGTCAGGGGCTTCGGGCCGCGCAGAAGGTTCATTGCGGCAGCGCCGGCCTCCTTATTTCGGTCAAACAGCGCCAGCGCGCACAGAAACAGGGCGCAGATGCGCTCTGGCTGCCGCCCCTCGGCGGCAAGCAGTTCAAATTCCGGCAGATTTTCCGGAATCTTTTGAATTACGACCTGCAAGATGATCCCTCCTTATGCTGTAAAGTGGCGTTCCTCCGTATCGGGCCTCCAGGGGGATGCGCGGCGGTTGCCCGCCGCGCTCCCCTGCGGTCAGAGATGCATTGCGCGGTAGAGGAAGGTCACGATCTGTCCGCGGGTGCAGTTCTCGTCCGGGCTGAAGGTCGTGGGGCTGGTGCCGTTCGTAACGCCCATCTTGACCGCCCAGAACACGGCATCCATATAGTATGCCGTCGCAACGTCCGTAAACGGATCCACGATCCCCGTCACCTCCGGGCTGCCCTTGCTGCGCCAGAGGAAGGTCACGATCTGCGCACGGGTGCAGTCGGCATCGGGGCTGAAGGTCGTGTTGCTCGTGCCGTTTGTAATGCCCTCCTCGACTGCCCAGCGCACGGCTTTTTCGTAGTAGCTGCCCGCCTTCACGTCCTTGAACGGCATTTGCGTCGTTTTCGGCTCGGGCTGCCCTGCGGCTCTCCACAGGAAGGTCACAGCATGTGCGCGCGTGCAGGTGCCGTCCGGCTCAAAATGCGTCGCGTCCACGCCGTTCGTAATGCCGTTGCCGACCGCCCAGAGCACCGGGTCATAATAGTAGGCGCCCTCGGAAACATCGACGAAGGGATTTGTCGGCTTTGTGTCCGACTTGGCAAAGACGGCCTCGATGGTATGGTTGGCCGTGACGCTCTTGAAGGTGTACGACGTCAGCGCGCCGACGTCCGCTCCGTCAACCAGCACCTTGGACACGGCGTAGCCGCTGTTCGGTTGGATGGCAAAGGTCTGATCCGCGCCCTTCTTGACCGTGACGCTGCCGGAGGGCGTAATCGTGCCGTTGGCGCCCGCCTTGGCCGTGATAACGGGATCCTCCTGCGCGGAGGTGTCCTCGGCGGTCATGGTTTCCGTCCAGAAGAACTTTTTCTCCCAGTCCAGCTTGCACGGCGTGTCGTTGAGGTAGAACTTGGCTCCCTTCGCAACGCCGACGCCGCTGAGGTCATAGGAGACATAGATAAAGCACTGGTATTCGCAGCTCTCACCGTCCGACGTTTTTCCTGTCTGGAAGGTAAAGGGCTTGTCGGAATAGTACTTCCAGTCGTCATAGCACTTCAGCCAATCGACGCGCTCGAGCTTCATGTACGGCGGCAGGCCGTCGATCTTGCAGTAGTCGCTGTCCGGCGTGGGGCTTTCGCCCGCGACAGGCGCCTTCACGGACAGATTCAGGCTGGTCAGCTCGAGCCGGTTCAGCCAAAGGCCGCCGAGATTGGTGTCGGTCTCGTCGTGCAGCTTATAGCACGCGCCGGCGCTGAAGCCGTCCATGTCGGTCCAATTGTCGTCCCAAATAGCCTCCGCCCATGTTCCGGGCTTCCACTCCTCATTGGCGTATTTCAGCTTTCCAAAGCCGCTGGGGAACACATAGCCGGGCTTTGCCTCGACTGTGCAATAGAGATAATAGGGGACGCCGGTCTCGTCGAGCAGCTCATCCGGCCGCAGGAAGCTGTCATAGATGGTAGAGCCGGAGGAGCTGACGTATTCGCCGACCTCCTTGACGGTGATGGTGTATTTGCTCGGCTCATACGACTCCACATAGATGTCGTTAACGCGATTATAATAGACCAGACCGCGCACGATGCCCTTTGCCTCGGTGATCAGCTCGCACTCCTGCGCCTCCACGCCGACGGCGCAGGTCTGACCGCCGTCCGTGCTGTAGAGCCACTTTGCCGTGATGCTGTTCGCCCCGGCGACGTTGAATTTCGTGTCCTTCGTCAGATAGAAGCCTTTCTTCGCCTTCAGAACCACGGTCTTGTTGCGCACGGCTCCGTTATCCGCCCAGTTCACCTGACTTTTAACGGTGCAGTCTTCGCCCTCGGAGACGGTAATCGGGCTGTCGGTCGCGGCGGACGCAGCGATCAGGTCGCCGTCCTTCACCGTCAGCGTGACCTCGGGAATGGCGACATCGGTCTCCGACATCATCCGGTAGCGCATCAGGAACATATTGGAAGCGCCGCTCAGCCTCAGCGGCTCGCCGTCCTTATAAAGCTCAACGGTGATCCCCAGCTGCTGCACCTCCGTCTGGTAGCTATAGCTATTCACAGGGATAATCTGAAACAAGAGATTGTTATTGTAGCTGCTGGCGGTGACGGGATAATCCGTACCGTTGAGCGTGTACTTGATCTTCTGTCTGTAGCCTGCGTCCCTCATCGCCTGCGGCAGGGGGTTCCAGTAGAACTGGAGTCGCTTTTTCGGATTGAGCGCGTACAGCGGAGCGCCGCTGTAGCCGCCCGTCACGTCCATCTGGTGCGGCACATAGGCCGGCGCACCGTTGACCTCCACCTTGACCAGACCGAAGGCGTTGGTGCAGACGTCGGTGTAGGCCGTGCCACTGTAGGACGAGAAGGCGACGCGCTTATAGTCGTCGAGATTCTTGGTCGACAGGGCGATAATATATTCCTTCGAGATGGAGCTGGTCATGTATTCGCTCTTGATGTCCTTCTGACGGTAGATCAGGCGGGTCCGCTCGTCGGGGCGAAGCAGAGCGGTCCTCTCCGGGAACATTGCGGCAAAGGCAAAGTTTTCCGGGGTCTGCTCGCTGCTGCTGAGCGCGAAATTCTCCGTGAAGAGGCCGCGGCCAAAGCTGCCGCCTTGGATGCTGATGGGGAAAGACCGCCCCAGCGTGATGGTCTCGCTGCCCTTTTTAACGACGATACCGCCCTTGAACTTGCCGCCGTTGATCACGGCCTTCGGCTTGCTTATCCCGTCCGTCCGGGTGGCGTATGTGAAGCCGACCAAGCCCTCAAATTCGCCGCCGTTGAATTCGGCCTTGCAGTTGGACGACAGCAGGGCGGAATAGACATAGGGAATGCCGACCATCGGGGAGATGGCGTCGACCTTGCCGCCGTTGAAGACGACCTTCGCGTCGCCCTTGCCCTCGACGACGACGATGCTGTTTTTGGCAAGACCGTTATCGACGCCGATCCGCCCGCTGTTGAGCGTGAAGCTTCCGGTCTCGGCGAGGATCAGCACCTGCTTGCTGCTGGCCGTATTGGGATTGGCGTCGATGTAGAGCTTGCCGCCGCCGCGGCTGTCCTTGACCGACAGATCGCCCGTCACGCGGATGGCAGCCGGGAGCGGAGAGGTTCTGCTGAAAAAGGTCACGGAATAGCCGTCGAGATCCAGCGTGACCTTGCCGGTCTGAACAATGGACCCGGTATATCCCGCACCGTCGTTCAGCTCGGCCGTTTTGATGTTGGCGCCGAGCTTCACATAGGCAACGCCGGTGCTCAGCGCAGAGCGGAGCTCGTCATAGGTCGAGACGACCATCGGGTCGTCCGCGTCCGTGCCGCTTCCCGCTGCGCTGACGGCGGGGCCGGCTGCCGGGAACAGCGCTGCCAGCAAAACCGCTGCCAGCAGCAGGGAGAGCAGTTTTCTTCCGATTTTTTTCATCGCTTCCTCCTTGTCGTTGAGAGGCGCCCCGCGCATACGGCGCGTTCGGACTGCCTCGGATGTTTGCGCCCCGCACAGAGCGGAGCGGACGGATGCAACCGGCCTATTGGCCGGGATACTGCGTCGGATCTCCTTCCCAAGGAGCGCGAAGCCGCTTCACGCTCTTTGGGAAAGGGGGCTTGCCGGACAGCAAGCCCCTCAAATGCCGGATTTCTCAGCCCTTGGCGTTGAGCGAAGCGCCGATGATGTAGAGCACCGGAAGCACCAGACCGATCAGAAGCGAAACGATGTTGAAATCGCCGTCGCCGGCGACGCTCAGCACGGTTCCGGCAACGCAGAGCACCGCAACGACGATGCCCCAAGCGATGCAGGTCTTGGCCTTTTCGGGCTTCTTGCAGTTGACGACGCCCAGAATGCCGGTGACCATTTCGGCAGCCGCGCTGACGATCATCAGAGCCGTGGACGCATAGAGCATCCCGCGAGCACTGCCGAACACCGCCAGAGCCGCAACGCCGAGCGCAACAACGATGCTGATGATGATGGACACCGAAGCGCCGATGATCATCAGAATGCCGGTTACCTTCAGAAAGCCGCTGCCTTTTGCTTGTGTCTCCATTTTTATTCCTCCTAAAAGATATATTTGCGGAAATCCCGACGGATTCAGAACTTCCTTATAAACCGGCCGTTTCCGGCCGCTTTATCCGTTTTTTGAGCGCCCCGCCCGGTTGCGCTCCCCTTCCCGCTCAGAGCGTGTCGATCACACCCGCGAGGTAGGTCGGCGATACCGACGCATAGATGAAATTATCGACCAGCTGATCCTTCACCGCCTGCCGCACCTCGGCGGCAAGCAGCTCGTCTGCATCCTCATCCACCAGAAGCAGAACCTTGCAGACCCAGCCGAGCTGCTTTACGGCCTGACAGAGCTTGAGCCGCTCGCTCAGCATCCAGACGCTCTGCCGGATGACCTCCATCACCAGCACATTGGCACGGCACGCCCGGCACAAAGCAAGCGTTTCCTTCGGCTTTGGGGAGCGGTAAATAAGGAAATCCGGGAAACAGCCCGAAAGCGATTGCACGACCGCCTCCGCCAGAAGCCCACCCTTCATATCCAGCACAATCCTTCGCATCTGTACTTTTCACCGCCCTTCCCCCTTTTGTGTGCCCATATATATTTTAGCAGCTGTTGCTCCCCTCCGCCCCCGCCGATTGGATAGGGTTTGCAATTATTTTTTGCCCCGCCCCGGTTATCTCCGGAAAAGGAGCAAAACCGTGTTGCCTTTTTCCGTCCGTATGATATACTATTTATGAATATGCGCAGAGTCTGGAGGGAAGCGGCATGAGTAAAGCGACAAAGAAGAGCCTTTTCTATGCCCTCGGCGCGCTGGCGCTCATCGTGTTTGCCATGTGGCTCCGGTATGCAAGCCGGTATTTTTTGCACACTCCGGCTGTCGGCTATCTGCGCAGCGGGATCTATGTGTTTTTGTTCGCCGCGTGGTTCTACTCCATCTGCGTCCGCATCGTGCTGGTGCAGGTGCGGCGCTATCTGCTGGCGATCTCGGCGCTGATGGTGCTGTGGATCCTTCTGCGCTCGGTCAAATTCTCCGTCGACAACATGGACGCCGAGCGCTGGCTATGGTATTTCTACTATCTCCCGCTGCTGTTTATTCCCCTGCTGTCGGTCTTTGTTTCCCTGTCGCTGGGGGAGGGCGAGACCTTTCGGCTGCCGCTATGGACAAGGCTTCTGTATCTTCCGACGCTGCTGCTGCTCCTGCTCGTTCTGACAAACGATCTGCATCAGCAGGTGTTTTCCTTTCCGTCCGGCGTTTTAACGGATCAGGACTACCGATATGAGAGCGGATATTTTTTCGTGCTGGGCTGGGCGATCCTGTGCGCGGCGCTCTCGTTTTTCTGGATGGTAAAAAGCTGCCGCATCCCGCACAGCAGAAGGATCCGATGGCTGCCGCTGATCCCGTTTGCGCTTTCGCTGGCCTATGTTTATGCGTATGTCCGGAAGGTCCACTGGGTCTGGTTGCTTGCGGGGGATATGACGGTGGCGCAGTGTCTGATCTTCGCGAGCATTCTGGAATGCTGCATCCAGTGCGGGCTGATCCAATCCAATCTCGGATACGACGAGCTTTTTGAGGCGACAAGTCTGCCCGTCCAGATCACGGACCCCGCGCTTTGCCCCAGGCATGTGTCTGTCGCCATGCAGGGAGCGCTGCCGCAGGGCGAGCTGCGGCATATGCGTCAGGACACGGTCCGGCTGGACGAGGATACCCTTTTGAAGCGGCATAAGCTGCGCCGCGGATGGGTGTTCTGGAAGGAGGATATCTCGGAGCTGAACCGGATCCAGCAGGAGCTGGAGCTGGCAAGAGACGAGCTGCGGGACACCGGCGACGTTCTTGCGGCGGAAAAGGCGCAGCGCGCAAGATGGCTGAAGCTGACGGAGGAAAACCGTCTGTATGACATGATGGAGGCGCAGACGGCCCGACAGATCGTGATGCTGCGGGGTCTTCTGGCCGAGCTGCAAAGAACGGAGGAGCCGGACAGGGTCAGACGTCTGCTCGGGCAGGTCATCATCATCGGAACCTATGTCAAGCGCAGAAGCAATCTGATTTTCGTCGGCGTGCAGCGCGGCGCGATCAGCGTGCAGGAGCTTCGGCTGTGCCTCAATGAATCCACCGAGAACATCTGCGTCTATGGCGCCGACTGCAGGGCGCTCGTCAAGGGAGAGGGGCAGCTGACCGTCGGGCAGGCGACGCAGGTCTACGACCTGTTTGAGGCCGTCGTGGAGGCGGAGCTGGAATCGCTGCGCGCGCTGCTGATCTCCGTTGAGGTCGGCGCGCAGGTGGAGGCGGCGCTCTGCGTTTCGGCGGCGGAGCCGCTCTGCGGGCTGTGCGCGCGGTTTCCCGGCCTTGAATGGGAGCAGGACGAGGACGGACTGCAATATGTGACGCAGAGGCTGGAAGGATCAAGGGGGTAGTGACGTATGGACAGGATCAAGGAGAGCTTCGACAGTCTGCCCATTGCGGCCTGCTTCTTCGACAAAAACGGCGTGGTGCGGCTCGTCAACCGCCGGATGCTCGCCCTCGCGGGCTGGCTGCGGGAGGGCGGCATTCAGTCGCTCGCCGAGATGCAGAGCGCCCTGGACGCGCCGCCTGCGAACGTGCGCTGTCTGAGCCCGAGCCTTCGGCTCTACCGCTTTCCGGACGGGAAGGCGCTGCGCTTTGCACAGGAACAGATCACAACAAGGGCAGGCGCCCGATATACGCAGGTCACCGCCGCAGACGTCACGGAGCTGATCCGGAAGCAGAACCAGCTAAAGGCGGAAAACGCGAAGCTGGCGGAAACAAACGAGCGGCTTCGGCTGCTGCTGGCGCAGATGCCGGAGATCATCCGGGAGGAGGAGACGCTGGCGATGAAGCTGCGCGTACACGATGACATCGGGCACAGCATTCTCGCGGCGCGCCGGGTGCTGCTTCAGAACGCGGGACTGGAGGAGCTTCGGGCAAACGCGGCGCTGTGGGAGCAGTCCATTTCGCTGCTCTACCGCTCCGGACAGATGACGGTGCAGCCCGAGCCGCTGGAGGCGGCAAAGCGGCGGGCAAGGGAGCTGGGCGTCAGCGTTCTGCTGACAGGGGCTGAGCCGCAGGCGCCGCGGATACGCGCGCTGTGCGCGCTGGCGATCTGCGAATGCGCGGCGAACTGCGTCCGCCACGCGGACGGCACGGAATTATATGTGTCCTTTGCGCGGAGGCCGGGCTGCACGGAGGTCTCCCTTGCCAACAACGGCGCGGCGCCGAAGAAGGCAATCACGGAGGGCGGCGGCCTGTCCATGCTGCGTCACCGCATAGAAGAATCAGGCGGCAGAATGGAGCTTCGGAGCGCCCCGCGCTTTCAGCTGATGCTCAGTCTGCCGGAACAGGAGGAAGCAGCTCATGAGAGTGATGATCGTTGAAGACCAGACCATGATCCGCAGTCTGCTGGAAAGCTATTTCCGCGCCGAGGACGGATACCGGATCGAGGCATCCATTTCCGGCGCAAAGCAGGCGGTCGAGGTATGCCGGACAAGCTCCGTCGACCTGATCCTGATGGATGTGCAAACGGAGAACCGCGAGAACGGGTTGACCGCCGTTCGCCGGATCAAGGCCATACAGCCGAAGAGCAAGATCCTTGTTGTGACCTCGCTGATCGACTGCGCCGTTCTGGACGAGGCGAAGCGAGCCGGGGCGGACAGCCTGTGGTACAAGGACTCCACGAAGAGCCGCCTGATGGATGTCGTCCGGCAGACGATGGCCGGTGAACACATCTTTCCGGACGCGCCTCCGACAGTCGAGATCGGCATGGCAAAAAGCACGGAGTTTACAAAGACGGAGCTGAAGGTTCTGCGGCATCTGCTGCGCGGCCTATCCTACACGCGCATCGCGGCGGAGATGGGCTGCGAAATGTCGACGGTCAAATTCCATGTGGCGAACATGCTGCAAAAAACGGGTCTGGAAAACAAGCTTCAGCTTGCGCTGGCGGTCAGCGACGCCAAGCTGGTCGCCGAGCTGTCGGAGGACTGACGAGGCAAGGCTGCGCAGTGAAATACGGCCTTTGGCCGGGTGAAAGCTGCTGAAGCATGTGAAATGCGGGTCTGCGCCCGCGTGAAATGGCGCTTTCAGAGAAGCGCCGTTTCGGTGTCGCTTTGCGACAAATTGAAAATTCGGGATTCTGTCGTTTCCTGCTCCCGTGCTTCGGTGCGGGATGCCATACCTTCGGCTTTAAGATTGCCACGGCCGCAGTGCGGCCTCGCAATGACACGAAAATCGGGGCGTTTTTGTTTGGAAAACGGACGTTTTTCATTTTTTGCGGTCGTTTTTTGCGCAGTATCGCTCCGCATCGTCTTTCAAACGTTCATTCCGGAAATCGTTCCGTTTTCAATCGTTTCGTTCCGGAAAACGTTCCGTTTTCCCGCAAAACCTACCAGTCTTGTCATTGCGAGAAGGGCGCGTGCGCCCGACGCGGCAATCTTTGACGGAACGATTTGCCATCCCGTAACGAACTATGGTTGCGCGGAACGAAACAGAACCATAAAAAATAAAGAGCGAGGAAGCAGAATGAAGCAGGGAATCCATGTTTTTTGTGATGGGGCTTCCCTCTTGTTTCGTGTTCCCGTGCTTCGTTCCGGGATGCCATACCTCAAACTTTAAGATTGCCACGGCCGCGCTGCGGCCTCGCAATGACACAGAAACGGTAGGTTTTCCGTGGAAAACCTACCG
>OIYG01002908.1_pt1 | contig 10265 bp, 7 predicted proteins | sample 1587861 | NCBI WGS metagenome assembly OIYG01 (sample SAMN03283272) | human gut metagenome | biome: human-associated habitat; material: feces | host: Homo sapiens | place: Peru | collected 2012 | reverse complement strand
AGATACAAAGCTAGAAGTGCTGTCATTATTTTTTTTATTTTTTTCAACAAGATTTCTTGTCATCTTTTGATTTAATTTTGGTAAAATAACACCCATAGCAAGGCAATTAATAACTACCGCAGAAATAGAAGTAACTTGTTTTGCTGTTTTAACGTTTTTAATTAAAGCATTTGAATCCATGCCTTTAAATTTATCGCCATATTTTAATAGCGCAGAAACATCCATTCCTTTGATTTCAGCAGAATTTTCATTGTATTCTCCTGTTAAAAATTTAACAGAATTTTTAATACAATCCCTTCCTTCTTTAACATTTGAATAATCAATTCCCATAGGTATTGAGCCAAATTTTTCACAAAGGAAGTTGCCGAGTTTATTAAAAGCAGGAATTCCCGCCATCCAAACAACGGCCGCCATCAATTCTTTTCTTAATTTTTCTAATCCCTCAATAACACCACCTCTTTTATAGCCGGCATAAGATCTTCCTAGGTCAGTAGGAATTTCTTCAATTAAAGTGCCAACGGGCAGATTAGGGTTATTTATTGTACTAACAGTTCGAGATAGTAGCGATATAGGACTATTAATTTGCAAAACTAAACCTTAAAACTCATTTTACAAATCTATAAAACATGTGATAAAAAAAATTTGACTGTTTTTCTAAAATAGTTAATTTTTAGTTACATCTTGTTTTCGTAACCTGTTAATTCACAAATTTGTTTAGACCACTCTTTAATAATTTCTTTTTCATCAAGAGTATAAGAAATTGGCTGACCTATGTGAATATTAACGTTTTGCTTTTTAAAAGGCTTCCAGTTATATGTTTCAAGCCCATCAAGCGCCACAGGTAAAATATCGATTTTATTTGTTTTTGCAAAATAGATAAAACCTTCGTTGATGTTTTCAATAACTTTATTTTTTCTAATTCCGCCTTGAGGGAAAATACAAAGGTTATAGTTTGCCTTAAAAACTTCTTTAACAGATTTAATTGTTGAAAGACCAACTTTTTCACGATTAACCGCAAAACCGCCAAGTCTTAAAACATTTCTTGTAACCCATCTTTTAAAATAAGAATCTGTTTTAAAAAGCTCTTGTTTTGCCATATATGCTAAAGGACGACTAACGGCATGGTTTACAATAAAAACATCCATATAGGATATATGATTAGCTGCAATTATATATGGCTTTTTTTCAAGATTTTTGTTTTTTGTAACTTTAAAATTATAGAAAAAAGTTCCAAAAATCGGCATAAATAATATATAAAGCGCATAATATTGGTAAAGTCTTGTAAGAATATTAAAATCTTTTGCTTTTTTCTGTGCAAAATTAACATTTTTAAGGTTCATTATCTTCTTCCTTCTGATAATTCTGTAACTTTTTTACTCCACAATTCCATCATTTCTTCAATATTATCGTTATATGGAATTGGTTTGCCAATTTTAATTTTCATTTTTCCTCTGAAAAGTTTTCTTTGGTCTTTTGTCATGCCGGTAATTGCAACAGGCAAAATATCGCATTTTAGGGTTTTTGCAAAACTTGCAAAGCCTTTATTGATATTATCCATTTTTCCGTCTTTTTCACGAGTACCTTGGGGAAAAATCCCTAAAACCCAATTTGTTTGCTTTAAGCCGATTACCGTTTTAATGGTTGAAACAGAAAGTTTTGCTCTATCAACCGCAAAAGCACCCAGTAAGTCAAGGAAAAAACGAGCAACTTTATTCTCAAAAAGTTCAACTTTTGCCATATAGGCAACATTTCTTTGAATAGCATGGATTACTAAAAATGGGTCAATTGCACTTACATGGTTTGAAGCAACAATAAAAAAGCCTTTTTTAGGAACATTTTCCCTGCCTTCAACTTTTAAATTAAAAGCAAGTTTATAATATGTGCCATAAACCAAAGTACAAGTAATCCATTGAAAAATACCCCTAAAGATATTATATTCTCTTGATTCTCTTTTTTGATAATTTGTTCTCATTTTTTACACCTAAATTTCGTGTTATAAAAATTATACTAAAAAATTAAATTGTGATATAATTTAATTATAAAAAAAGGAGGAAATATGAAAAAGAACTTATGTCTTGCGCTTTTCGGGCTTTTAACAATGCTTAACATTTCAGCTTACGGTGAAGTTATCGGCGTGGTGGATTTTGATAAAGTTGTTGATAACTATTCAAAAGTAAAAACAGTAAGTGATGAAATTTCAGATAAATATTCTGAAATTCAAAGATATAGTTTAGATAAAGAAAGAGAATATAAAAAACTTTCTACTCCAATAGATAGAAAAAACTTTGAAGAAGCAACAGCAAGAGAACTTGCAAAAAAACAAGATGCTTATTTAAAACTTAAAGAGAAAAAAGAAGCAGAAATTGATTTAGCAATCAAAAATGCAATTAAACAAGTTGCTATGCAAAATAAAATCGATACAATCCTTGAAAAATCCGTTATTTTCTTTGGCGGAGTAGATGTTACAGATAAAGTTATTAAAACTTTAAACACATCAGGAATAAAATAATTTAAAAAAATTAAAAAAAGTTCTTTACATAATATTTTTTTTATAATATTATAATAAAGTAACTTTTCGGAGGAATGCCGGAGTGGTTGATCGGAGCGGTCTTGAAAACCGTCGAACATGCGAGTGTTCCGTGGGTTCGAATCCCACTTCCTCCTAATTTAAAAGCCCTCAATCGAGGGCTTTTTTAATGCGTTAATTGTAATTAGACATTTAAAATTAAAATGTCTGACACATAAAATGATAAATTTTAAATTTGAACCATTTTAGAGGAAGAATTTATAAATAAATTAAAAGGTGTTTAAAAGGGGATTAAATTAGTCGACATTAAATCCTTCAGAAATCTTTTCTATAATAAATTTTTCAATATAAGCATTTAAATCTTCATATGTTTTAATCTTTTTATTTGTAGCAAAAATATTAAAAGATTTTTTTAAAATTTTTCTAACAAAAGGTTCAATATGATCTTTTATAAAATAAAAAATTAATTCAGTACAATCATTTCTTTCTAAGCCCGTAATTTTTACCAAAGTATCATAAATGTCTTTTTTACCTTTTTTACATGTAAAATCTGGCACAGTACCATTATGAACGATTTCACTTCTTAATGTATAAAAAGTTTCAAGCAACTTTTTTACATTTTGCTCTAAGAATGCCGATGTTCTTAAAAATAATCGATAATTCAATTCTTGATTTTTGCCTGCTAACATGGTACTTTCAAGTACAATTGCTAAGTTTAAGATTTTATCTGATGGGGTCTGTGAGTTATAACATTTATGGAAATATGTGCTTGGAATGGATATTATTTTTTTATCAAGTTTATCAATTATATCAAATTCTTTTTGAGCATCAATAAAAATGTTCTCTGTTAGATGATATAAATTTTCGACTAAAAGACTACCCTGATAAGAATGATGATTGATAGTTATATTTTCAATTTGAGAACTAGACTGCATTGCAGTTATTATAGAATGGCCATTAGCAAGTAAATATAAATTATTAACCTGACAATAAGCGTCAGAAATTAATCTTAAAGACAGCAAAATTTTATCAACAACTTTTTTATAGTGAGCCTTTATTTTCAAAATTGTATCGTCATCATCATCTGGCAATGTAATAGTTTTGAATAAAACATATTTAGCATATGGATGCATCAACCATTTGTTTGGACCATTTTGTGTAATATCCTTGATAAAAGTCATTGTAAATGAATCATTTGCAAAAATAAATTTTTCTAATTCATATAATATATCGCTACTTGGAAGAATAACAAAGTTATTGATAAATTCCTTGCCTAAAAGATTTTCATCAACTTCCATATTAAATAAAGGTATAAATAAATGATAAGAATGCATAGACTTTCCTTTGTTAATCTAATTTTAATGCAAATAATAGATAATTCTTGAAAATTTAAGTATTTATTAATAATTCATCAGCCTTTTATTAAGATTTATAAATTTTCATGATAGAATAATTTTAAGAAATAGTCGGGTGTTATATGAGTGTGGAATCAGAAGCTAAAGCTAGAGTAAAAATAAATAAACTTTTAGAAGATGCAAATTGGCGTTTGCTAGACTGTGAAAAAGGCTATGCAAATGTCGATTTAGAATATTCAACAAAAATAAAGCGTGATGATAAATTTAAAACAGGTATTTTAGATTATCTTTTATTGGATTCAAAAGGTTTTCCTTTGTGTGTGTTGGAAGCAAAACGAGAAGATGTTAATCCTCTTTTTGCCAAAGAACAAGCAAGAGCTTACGCTATGAGTCAAAACATTCGATTTGTAATTCTTTCAAATGGCAATATTCACTACCTTTGGGATATTGAAATTGGTAATCCTGAAATTATTACCTCAATGCCAACACAAGAATCCTTAGAACAAAGATTAGAGTTTAAGCCAAATACAAAGTCACTACATTCAGAAAACATAACAAAAGAATATGTCGCTTTAATGCAAAATCCGAATCTGTTACAAGAGCCGGATTATATAAATGAAACAACAAGAGAAAAGTATTGTTTTGATAATGGTTATAGGCTTTTAAGAGATTACCAAATAAATGCAATTAAGGCTCTTCGAAATTCTGCAAAACAAGGGAATAACAGATTTTTATTTGAAATGGCAACAGGAACAGGTAAAACCTTAACATCTGCTGGTATAATAAAATTATTTTTAAAAACAGGCAATGCGAAAAGAGTTCTATTTCTAGTCGATAGAATTGAGCTTGAAAATCAAGCCAAGAAAAATTTTGACGATTATTTAAAGGATTATACTTCGGTTATTTATAAACAAGCTCGTAACGAATGGCGAAAAGCAGAAATTGTTATTACTACGATACAAAGTTTGTTGGTTGATGATAGATACAAAAGATTATTTTCACCAACTGATTTTGATCTTTTAATTTCAGATGAATCCCATAGATGTATTGGTGGCAACTCAAGAGCGGTATTTGAATATTTTATAGGCTATAAACTGGGATTAACAGCAACTCCAAAAGATTATATAAAAAATGTCGATGTTAAAAAATTAAAATTTGAAGACCCAAAAGCATTAGAACGCAGAATTTTATTAGACACATATAAAACGTTTGGTTGTGAAAGTGGACAACCAACTTTTAGGTACAGTTTGCTCGATGGCGTAAGAGACGGGTTTTTAATAAATCCTATAGTTTCTGATGCAAGAACAGATATTACTACAGAAATGCTTTCTGAAAATGGCTATTCTGTAATGACTTTTCAAGACGAAGAAGAAGTTGAAGAAAAAATGTTCAAGAAAGATTTTGAAAAGAAGTTTTTCTCTGAAAATACCAATATTCAATTTTGCAAAACATTACTTGAAAATGGGTTAAAAGATCCTATTTCTGGCGAATTTGGTAAAACAATAGTATTCTGTGTGAGCCAAAATCATTGTGCTAAAATTGTTCAAATTTTAAATAAAATGGCTCATGAAATTTGGGAAGGTAAATACAATTCTGATTTTGCACAACAAGTAACTTCAATGGTTCCTACAGCACAAGAAATGACTGAAAGATTTGCAAATAATAATTTATCAGGAAATTCAAGATTTTTTGATAATTACAAAACAAGTAAAACAAGAATTTGCGTGACTGTTGGAATGATGACAACAGGTTATGATTGCCAAGATGTTTTAAATTTAGCTCTTATGCGCCCAATTTTTTCGCCAACTGATTTTGTACAAATTAAAGGTCGTGGAACGCGTAAATATACATTTAAGTATCCAACAACAAAACCAATTAATTTAATAGAAAAAGAAAACTTTAAACTTTTTGATTTCTTTGCTAATTGTGAATACTTCGAAAATGATTTTAATTATGATGAAGAATTAAAACTACCACGTGAAACAGGTTCTGGTGGCGGCGGTGGCCCACAGCCTCCTGTTGAAACTATCGAAATTTTTGATCCTGATAAATTAGCAGAGTTAAAAGAAACCAAAGTTGGTCTTGATGGAATGAAAGTTGATAGAGAGTTATTCCAACAATTTAAAGATACTGTTGTAAATGATGAAGAGATTAGAAAAGCTGCTGAAAATGAAGACTGGGATAGAGCTGAGGTTTTAACTATTGAAAAATATGAAAACAAACCAAATCTATTCGCAACATTAGAAAAACTAAAACAAGCAGAACAACTTGATAGACGATTGTCTTGGAAAGAGGTCTTGCAAAGGGCTTTTGGTTTAATTCCAAGATTTAAAAATCAAAATGAATTATTAGATGATGAATGCGATAAATACATTTCCATATATAAGCCAGATGCTGAATATGTTCCATACATTAAAAACTTTATAAAAGCCTATGTAACAAGCGGTGAATTTAGAAATATTATCGATATGAAAAAATATCAAGAATTGAATTTCTATGCGGGCTTTACAATGGAAGATTACAAAAATCTAAATGGCTACAGAGAAACTCTGCCAGAATATATTAAAGATAATATTGTATTAAATAAATTTATGTAAAAAGAGAGAATTATGTTAACAAAAGATATCAAAAAAACTATTGATAACGCAAGAGATGTTTTGGTTGGAAAAATTCCTAATCCACAGGCTCAAATAGAACAAATCACGATTGCTATGATTTATAAATTCATGGATGATATGGATATTGAAACTGTTGAATTAGGTGGCAATAGAGAATTTTTTGTCGAAGAGTTATCCGAATATGCTTGGTCTAAAATAATGTCTCCTCAATTAGGGAATGAAGCGAGGATGAATTTATATACAGAAGCTTTAGATAAACTTCAATTATCTAACAGAATACCTAAACTTTTTAGGGATATTTTTAAAGGTGCATATTTACCATTTCGTGATGGTCAAACATTAACATTATTCTTAAAGGAAATAAACGATTTATCATATAGCAATAGTGAAAATTTGGGAAATGGTTTTGAATACCTTCTTTCTATTATGGGGTCGCAAGGTGATGCAGGACAATTTAGAACACCAAGACACATTATTGATTTTATTGTAGATATAGTAAAACCTACAAAATTTGATACTATCTTGGATCCAGCTTGTGGTACTGCAGGGTTTTTAATTTCTGCATATAAATATATCCAAAAATTTGCACAAGATTCAAAACAACCATTAACGCCTAAAGAAAGAACCACATTAACAGAGAATATTCAAGGTTATGACATTTCACCAGATATGGTTAAACTTGCACTTGTAAATATGTATTTACATAAATTTAAAGACCCTAAAATCTATGAATATGATACTTTAACTCAAGATACAAAATGGGATAACTATTTTGATTGCATCTTAGCAAATCCCCCATTTATGACTCCAAAAGGAGGTATTCAACCGCATAATAAATTTGGGGTAAAAGCAAATCGAAGTGAAGTTCTTTTTGTTGATTATATTATGGAACATCTTAACTCAACAGGCAGAGCAGGTGTAATTGTTCCTGAAGGTATAGTTTTCCAAAGTGCAAACGCTTATAAAGAATTAAGAAAAAAACTTGTTGAAGAAAATTATTTGTATGCAGTTGTTAGTTTGCCGAGTGGGATATTCCAACCATATTCAGGTGTAAAAACTTCAATTTTATTTATGGATAGACAGCTTGCCAAAAAATCTGATAAAGTTCTTTTTGTTGAAATACAAAATGATGGATTTGATTTAGGGGCTCAACGTCGCCCGATAGATAAAAATGACTTGCCAAAAGCATTGGAATTAATAAATCAATGGCAAAATTCAATAAATGCTCAAACTGAATTTTCAGCGGATTCAAAAATGATAACTATTGTTGAAAAGTCAAAACTTGCAGAAAATGAAGAATATAATTTAACTGCCTCAAGATATAAAGTTGCTCAAGATTTTTCTAATTGCAAGTGGGATATGGTTAAACTTGGGGATGTTTGTGAACTAAAAAGAGGCTTTGCTTTTAAAAGCGAGGATTATGTTAGCAGTGGCATACTAAATTTTAGGGTAACAAATATTGGCAATAACGGGGCACCCGATTTAACCGATTCAAAATATTTGCCAGAAAATTTTTTAATAAAATATGCAGATTATCAATTAAGTGAAGGAGATTTTTTAATTGTAATGGTAGGTGCTACAACTGGTAAAGTTGGTTATATAACGAAAGATATGTTGCCTGCACTTTTAAATCAAAATATGTGGAAATTTGTTCCTGATGAGAAAAAGTTAAATAAAAGGTTCTTATATTTTTTAATGAAACACAGAGCCGTCATACAGCGACAGGGTGGTGCAAGAGATTACTTAAAACAAGCTGATTTTATTTTACAACAAATTCCACTTCCTCCATTAGAAGTTCAAGAAGAAATCGTAAAAGAACTTGACGGATACCAAGCAGTAATTGACGGAGCACAAAAAGTTGTTGATAACTGGAAACCAACTTTACCAATTAATCAAAATTGGGAAAAAGTAAAATTTGAAGAATTATATTTACTACCTTCAAAAAATGGATTAACAAAACCAACTGCGATAAGAGGAAATGGTTACAAAATGATAAACATGGGCGAACTATTTCAGTACAACAAAATTGGTGATATACCCATGGCACTTGTACCGTTATCTAAAAATGAAAAGAAACTTAATGATATTCAAGTTGGTGATTTATTGTTTGCTCGACAATCTTTGGTTGTTTCTGGTGCTGGTAAATGTTCTATTGTAGTTAATGTACCAGAATATACAACATTTGAATCTCATATAATAAGAGTCAGATTAAATAAGGAATTAGTAAATCCGATGTTTTATTATTACTACTTACAATCTGATAATTCTCCTGTAAAATCAATTATAAATTATCAGAATCAAGCTGGTATAAAGGGTTCTGATTTGGCAAAGATAACAGTAATAATGCCATCTTTAGAGGAACAAAATCAAATAGTTGCAAAGATTGAAAAAGAGGAAAAAGCCATTGAAGAATGCAAAAAACTCATAGAACTTCATCAAGAAAAAATTAACACAAAAATCCAATCAATCTGGGGTGATAGTTGTGAATAATATAATATCCCTTGAAGCTGACCTAGAAGATTTGAAAAATTATCTTCCTTTAAATATGAAAAATTCATATTTTCAAATAATGTTTGAAAACCTTTTAATTATTGAAGAATCAAATTTTTACAACAGTGCAGTAATTAATTTAACACATTTTTATAATTATATTTTACACTGTTTTCTTGTACAAATATACCATTTGGAAGAAAATAGGGAGCTTTTAAAATATTTACAAAAAACAACCAACATACTTAACAGCAGAGATAATAATAGAAGAATAAATCTTGAAGAAAGTTTTGACACGAAATCTTTTTCTAATATTGAAAAAGATTCTATAAATTATTTTTTTCATATTTTAAATCTATGTGAAAACTCACATTTGTGTCAGAAAAATCAAGCTATTTTTGACTTACGCAATTCTGCAGCTCACTTAAATATGGATATAATAAATCGCAGCAGGTTTGACGATTTTGTAGACAAAATACAATACAATTTAAAAGAATTATTAAATAAGACTTATAAAACTACAAAAGAGTTAATTTTCAAAGAGTTACGAGAAAATATTAAAAGCGGATTGCTTAGTGATGATAGTGATAGACTTGCAATTTTTGAAGAAATTAATTCGGTTTATTGTATATCTCAAAATTTCTATAAATTATTTTTAAAATATAATAAATTTGAAAATGTGCAACCAAATACACCTTTATATCATATTAAGAATTTTATAAAAGAAGATCTTGGTATAGAAAGAGAAAATTAGGAGAATACAAGTGTATAATCATCCATGTAGTGCTCGCTCTGTTATGGAAATGATTAATAAACAAGCAGAAAAAGAAAGACAAATCCAAACACAATTAAATGAATTGCATAAACAAACGGTCAACCTCATTTAAAACTCGTTTAATTTTATTTAATTTTAACGTTTAAGGTGAGTTAGGTATAAAACCTTGTGAAAAATTTAAACAAGTCTTAAAACGCCATTTAAGGATGTATGGTTATTGTGTGTTGTTTTGATACAAAAGCCGGTTTTAATGTTCCAATTTTGTCTTTCTTAAGTAATTAATGTCATTGCTTGAAAGGAGCATTATATGACAGAAAAAGATTATCTATTATACGGAACAAAGGTTTTAAATTTAAAAACACAAGAAATCGGATTGTTGATTTGCATTTGGGAAAACAAGTTCGCTAATAAAACTGTCGATTTTGCAACTTGCGTTGATAAAACAGGCAAAAGATACAACATTGAACTTGATAATATAAGAGGGTTTGAAGATGATTTTG
>OIYG01002906.1_pt1 | contig 10274 bp, 6 predicted proteins | sample 1587861 | NCBI WGS metagenome assembly OIYG01 (sample SAMN03283272) | human gut metagenome | biome: human-associated habitat; material: feces | host: Homo sapiens | place: Peru | collected 2012 | reverse complement strand
GGCTTAAAAGACCCAACAACCGCTATTGAGCATTCAAGAGCAACTGTTCATAAAACAAGTTCAAAAATTGATGATATTATAAAAATAATAAACGAATAGGAATTATGATGTTAGAAAAAGAGTATTATCCTCAACGTATTGAAAAAAAATGGTTTGATATTTGGGAAGAAACAAAACCCTATAAGGTTGACAATAACTCACCAAAACCAAAATATTTTGCACTTTCAATGTTTCCATATCCATCTGGAAAACTTCACATGGGACACGTTAGAAACTACACAATTACAGACGTAGTTGCAAGATTTAAAAGAGCGCAAGGATACAATGTTCTTCATCCAATGGGTTGGGATAGTTTTGGTTTACCTGCTGAAAATGCCGCCATTCAACATGGCGCAAACCCTGAAACTTGGACTTTAGAAAACATTAAATATATGACCAAACAACTTAAAATGCTTGGTTTATCTGTTGATTGGGATAGAGAAGTTACAACTTGTTTACCTGATTATTATAAATGGACTCAATGGTTATTTTTACAACTTTACAAAAAAGGCTTGGCTTATAAAAAAACAGCACCTGTTAACTGGTGTGAACATTGTGCAACAGTTTTAGCTAATGAACAAGTAATAGACGGAAAATGTTGGCGTTGTGACAATGAAGTTACAAAGAAAAACCTTTCTCAATGGTTCTTAAAAATAACAGATTATTCTGAAGAACTTCTTAAAGACCTTGATTTACTTGATGGTTGGGGCGATAACGTTAAAACAATGCAATCTAACTGGATTGGTAAATCAACAGGTGCTATTTTAAAATTTAAAGTTAAAGAAATAGAGGGGCTTGAAATACCTGTTTATACAACAAGAGCAGACACCGCTTATGGTATTACATATTTAGTTGTAGCTCCTGAATATAAAGATATTGAAAAATTAACAACCCCTGAAAATCGTGAAGCAGTTAATCAATATCGTGAAAACGCTAAAAAATTATCTGAAATTGAAAGACTTTCAACAGAAAGAATTAAAACAGGTGTTCCTTTAGGAACACATATCATAAATCCTTTCACAGGCAGAGTTTGCCCTGTTTGGGTTGCCGATTATGCCCTTGTTGACTATGGAACAGGCGCAGTTATGGCTGTACCATATCATGATGAAAGAGATTTTGACTTTGCTAAAAAATACAATCTTCCAATGATTCAAGTTATTGATGGCGAGGGTTTTGAAGAAGATAAATGCTATATTGAAAAAGGCGTTTTAGTAAATAGTGACGAATTTAACGGCATAAAAGCCCAAGAAGCTCGTGAAAAAATCACACAATATGCTAAAGATAAAGGCTTTGGAGAATTTAAAACCCAATACAGACTTCGTGATTGGTTAATTTCCCGTCAAAGATATTGGGGTGCACCAATTCCAATTGTATATTGCCCAAATTGCGGAGAAGTTGCAGTTGATGAAAAAGATTTACCGGTATTGCTTCCAAAAGACGTTGATTTTACAGTAAAAGGTAAATCGCCAATCGAAACAAGTCCGACATTTAAAGAAACAATTTGTCCAAAATGTGGCGCAAAAGCTACAAGAGATACAGATACAATGGATACTTTCGTTTGTTCTAGTTGGTATTATCTTCGCTATTCTGACGCTAAAAACGACAAAGAATGTTTCAATCGTGATTTAGTAAATAAATGGCTGCCTGTTGATCAATATATTGGCGGCATTGAACACGCTATTTTACATTTACTTTATTCAAGATTTTTCACAAAAGCTCTAAGAGATTGCAAACTTTTAGACTTTGATGAACCGTTTAGCAACCTTTTAACTCAAGGTATGGTATTAAAAGACGGCTCTAAAATGTCTAAATCTAAAGGTAACACTGTAGATCCGGATGAAATCTTTAAAAACTACGGAGCTGATACAGCAAGAACATTCATTCTTTCAGACTCACCTCCGGCAAGAGATTTTGACTGGTCAGATGCAGGTGTTGAAGGTTGCTACAAATTCTTAAACAGAGTTTGGAGATTGGTTTCAACTAACCAAGATAAAATTACTTTTGATTACAAAGTACCTGAAACTCGTACAAAAGCTAATGATGATTTAGTTCGTATGGTTCATATTTCAATCAAAGGTATCACAAACGACATCGCTAACGACTTCCAATTTAACACTGTAATTTCTAAATACAGAGAATTAGCAAATTACATTTCTGATTGGACAAACAAAGCTCAATGGAACGATGAAGACAAAAATATATTCAGTTTTGCAATACTAACATTAATGAAATTAATGTCACCGGTTGCCGTACATATGACTGAAGAAGTTTGGACTTCATTGGGTGCAAAAACTTCAATCCACGACGAAAAATGGTGTGAATATGATGAAAACCTTGCAAAAGCAAGTTCAATCACATTAGTTGTTCAAATTAACGGCAAAGTTCGTGACAAAATTGAAGTAGACGAAGCCTTAGACCAAGAAGAGTTGAAAAAAGTAGCTCTTGAAAGTCAAAAGGTTAAAGATGCAACCGCTGACAAACAAGTTGTTAAAGTCATCGTTGTACCTAAAAAATTAGTAAATATTGTGGTTAGATAATGATGTGTAAGCCGATGTGGAGTCGGCAGAGCATTCACGCAACATATAATAAGCGCCGAAGTTTTCAACTTCGGCGCTTATTATATATAAATTAAATTCATTAAATCTTAGTGACTCCAACCGTCTGGAAGTTCTTTTTTAGAATATTCTATCGGCTTTTTAGGAGCTTCTGCTAATTTTTTATCCAAATATGCTATTGTTTCAGGAAAATTTTGTTGCAAGTATTGTGAACGTATACCCAAAACTTCATGAGTTTTTGCTGTTGTCAAAAGAGCGTTTGATTCTGCAATTGTTTCTTTTTTACCACCAATTTCACCATTATAGTGAGTTTCGTGGTTGATAAAGTATGCTATGTGATTTCTTTGAGCATCTGGATATGCCTTGTTAAAGGCTTTCTTTTCTTTTTCATAAATTTGATTGAATTTTTTATCATTAAACAAAGCGTTTTCAATAGTTTCTTTCTGTTTTTTCATATCAACATCTTTTACATCACAAGCGTGACCTAATTCGTGCAAAATTACGAATAAATCGTTGCCTGTTACAATTTTACGTTCTGCCTCTGTTGTTTGAGAGTATGAACTTAAAACATCTAGAATGCCTACTAATTTGTTTGTTGATTGTTTAAGTTTAAACAATTCTTCTCCTGGCATTTGTTTTAGAACATTCAGAATAGGTTCTTGCAAGCCTGATATATCTTCAAAAAGTTCAAATTTTGTAGTTCTTTCAGGATTTTCAAGGTCTTTTACATTAATTCCATAACCCTTTTCAGGCATTGTAATTTCATATTTGTGACCGTTTTTAGCCGAAATAAATTTTTTATCATTAACAATTTCAAAAGATTCACTATTATTTAAAAGAACCTTACCATTTTTATCTGTAATTTTGTAATCAACGATTCTGTTACCTTGAGGGTCATCTTCATATAAATATTGAGTTCTAACCCCTAGAGGTGATGTCATGTCCTTTTTAATTGTTGTAATACCAGTTTTTTTATCAACTTTTGCTGATGAAACTTCTTTAACTTTGCCATTTGGCATAACATGTTTGATATTAAAAATACCTTTTACATCTGAAGGTTCAGTATATTCAGTTCTTTGAAGTTTACCATTTTTATCTTTCACAAGTCTGATTTCGTGAGTTACAATACCCCTACCTTTTGCATTAACTTCATAACGAGTTTTTGCGGTAGTGTTATTTCTGTAATCATCAACTTTTTTAATTTGATATTCTTTGCCGTTTTGAGATTTATAATGAGTCAAAGATTCAAGAGCATAACGATTAAGTTTGCTATCCATAACCTCTTTCATTGTAATATCATTATTTTTTACAACAGATTTTGTAAAATCATCATCATCAACTACACCTTTTTTAACTGCAACAAGTGTGTAATCACCTTTTGAATATTCATCTCTTGCAAAAGTAACTTCTTCTAAGCCCTTTTCACCAAGAGTTTTAACCATATCATTAACTTTGTCTGCTAATTTTTTTGTATTAATTTTTGTTGGTTCTTGAACAGTTTTGATGATATTTTTACCAGTTAATGGAGTGTCAATAAGTTGTACCACTCTTTTGATATCTTTAGGCTCCATGTGATAAACATCAGCTACTTCGCTTGATGTCAGAAATTTCAAGTTATCTTTTTTATCTTTTTTTGTTGCAATATCAGCAATGTCCTTAACTGTATCATAAGGAAGAGCAAGAATATTTCTCAACCCCAATTGGCTGATATTATTTTGTGGTGCTAATTTTTGAGCAAATTCACACTTTTTAGGATCTTCTTCTAAAGACTGTTTAATACCTTCCAATACTTGCGGATAACGGAATTTATTTGTTCTTCCATCAGTTTCTTTTAGGTTTGAAAGAGTTTCCAACACAACATCAGGTGTCAAATTCTTTTCAAATTTGTCCTTTTTTAAACCTGTATCTTTAACTTTAGTTGTCTGTTTTTTTAGTTCAGTTCCCACAACTTGTGGTGTATTTACTCTATTTATTTCCATTTATTAATCACCGTTTTTCTAACGATTTTATTTTACTATGTTTTGTTTATTTGAACAAATATTCTGACAATTTTGCGATTGTTTTTGGGAAGTATTGTTGCAAATATTGAGAACGAGCCGCAATATCATTTTGTGTATTATATGAATTTAACAATGCATTTGATTCTGCAACAGTTTCTTCTAAACCACCTCTTGAACCTGAATAGTGTTCTTCAATATCAATGAAGTAGTTAATATGATCTCTTTGAGCGTTCGGAAAAGCTTTGTTAAATTCAGCTCTTTCTTTATCATAAACCTTTTGAATGTCTTCTGTTCTTGTTAAAAGGCTATTTCCTCCATTGTTATCTTTTGAGTGACCTAATTCGTGCAATACAGAATAGAAATCATCTACGATATCAATTTCTTTATTATCCGGCCAATAACAACAATCCTCTAGTTTATCAACACCTTTTAAGATATTTGTTGTATCTTTTAAAGAAATCAATTCTTCTCCTGGGAACTTTTTCAATAGGTTAAGCATTGATTTTCTGTTACCTTTCAAAAGTCTTCCTAGGTTCAAATCATTTTTATTACCAGTATTTCTTTCTTTTACAGTCAATGTATTTTTGTCATCACTTACGGTCATTTCGTAAACTTTACCGTTTTTAGATGAAATGAAATGATTATCATCAACAACTTCAAATGATTGAGAGTAATCTAATAATTTTTTACCTTTTTCATCAGTAATTTTGTAATCAATAATTCTATTACCTTGAGGATCATTTTCATATAAATATTGAGTTCTTGTACCGTCTAATGATTTCATATCACGTTTTACGGACACAATACCTGTTTTCTTATCAATTTTACCTGATGAAATTTGTTCAACTTTGCCATCCGGATATGTGTATTTGATATCGTACACACCTTTAACTTCAGATGGTGTCATAAATTCTGTTCTTAATTTTTTGCCGTTTTTATCTTTTACGATTCTAACTTGGTTTTCTACATTTGGATAGCCTTCATCATCAATGTAAGAACGAACTGAAGAAATTGTATTATTTCTAAAATCGTTTGTTTTTCTCAATTCGTACATCTTACCGCTTGCAGAAGTATATTCTACAGTTTTATCTACAGCAAGTCTATTCAAATTTTTGTCTAATAATTCAGATTTTGTAGTGCCAAAAAGAGTTTTACCTGTGATAACATATCCATTTTGAGGATCGTAAATATCTCTTTTGAATGAAACTTTATCTAAAGATCTTTCACCACATGACTTTTCCATTTCAGAGATTTTTGTACCTAATTTTTTCAAATCAAGTTCTTTATTTTGCGCAATGTTAATCATTTCATTTGGCGCAAGTGTTGTTTCTGTTAATGGTCTGATTCTTTCTAAATCAGCAACAGGAAGCGCTGAAAATTTAATCAAGTGACTGCTTGAATATTTTGGATTACCGTTTGGTTTATTCTTTTTAGAAAATTCATTTACAACAGCTAAAGAGTCTGCTTTTCCGTAAGAAATTTTAGCTAAATCTTTGCCCTTCATGTTAGATAAGTGAGCCATTTCTTTTAATGGTTCTAATCTTGCAGGTTCTCTATCCACATTCTTCAAAATTTGCATAATGTGTTGAGGGTTATAAACAGATTTGCCATTTTTATCTTTAATACTTTCCAATTCATTTGTAAAACCAACTCTGTCATATGGAGCCTTTTCAAATGTATCTTGTTTTGGTTCGTAACTAATAGTAGGAGTTGCTTTACCTAGCTTACCACTCTTACCCTTTCCTCTTGGTCTGTTCAGTTGTTGAACTTGAGTAACATCGTAAGCAGATACACTTTGAATTGCCATTTTTTAACACACACTTTCTTTGTTGAGTAAACTATGTTGGCTTAAAAGCATGTAAATATTATTTTTTGCCATGTTTTAAATCTTTTGTAACATGTCTTAACGCTATATTTTTGTAATAACTTTACAAAATAGAATAAGTTTGGTAAAATGTAGACATAAGTTTCTTTAAAAAGAGAACAGGACATCCTGTTCTCTTTTTATAATAAAGGATAGGGGCTATGAAAGAAGAAGTTAATAGACACGAAATTTTAGAAAAAGTTATGCCACTTGTAGAAAATACTGCAATGAGATTTAATTTGGTGCCTGTAGAAGTTGATTTCACAAAAGAAAACCATCGTTGGTACCTTAGAATTTTCTTGTTTTCATACGACCACCCAGTTAATCTTGATGACTGCGAGAATGTTACAAGAAGTATTCAAGACTTTTTAGACGAATTAATCCCTTGCAAATACTATCTTGAAGTATCTTCTCCGGGGTTAGACAGAAAATTCAAATCGGACAAAGAATATTTAATTTTCAGAGGAAGAAATGTAAGCATCAAGCTAAAACAGCCACTAGAAGGTGAAACAGAACAAATTTTCAAAGCCAAATTGGTTGATTACGACGAAAGGGAAGGAATTACAATTATAAGACTTGAAGACGAAAAAGAAATGGTTTTACCACTTAGTGCAATAAAATCAACAAAATTATATTTTGAATAGACTATAAATACACTGCATCAAGTGTGGTTTGACAGAAAAATACAAAATCGAAAGGATATAAGACATGATTAAAATCGGAACAGCATTGTTTGAAGCATGCGAAGAACTTGAAAAAGAACGTGGAATTTCTAAAGACGTACTTATTGCATCATTATGTGATGCAATGGTTGCAGCTTACAAGAAATCTATGAAATGTAAAGAAGCAGCTAATATTGAAGCTATCTTGGATGAACAATCAGGCGAAATTGGTGTTTTCTGCACAAAAGTTGTTGTAAAATCAGTTGAAGACGGTATGGAAGACGAACAAATTTCTTTAGCAGAAGCAAAAGAAATTGACGAAGATGTAGAAATCGATGACGAAGTTAAAATCGAAGTTACACCTGAACAATTCGGACGTATCGCAGCTCAAGCAGCAAAACAAGTAATTACTCAAAGAATTAGAGAAGCAGAAAGAAACTTAGTGTTAAACGAATTCCTAGACAAAAAAGGTACTTTGATTACAGGTATTATCCAACGTGTTGAAAACAGAAATGTTATTGTCAATATTGGTAAAACAGATGCTATTATGCCTCTAAAAGAACAAATTCCTGGGGAATATTACAAACCTGGTAACAGAATCAGAGTTTTCGTTGTAAACGTAAAAGAAACAACTCGTTTACCACAAGTAATCGTTTCTCACGCTCACGCAGAAATCGTTAGAGAATTATTTGAACTTGAAGTTCCTGAAATTGAAGATAATATTGTAGAAATTAAATCAATTTCTCGTGAAGCAGGTTACAGAACAAAAATCGCAGTTTGGTCAAATGATCCTGAAGTTGATTCAGTAGGCGCTTGTATCGGACCTAGAGGCTCTAGAATTCAAACTATCGTTAATGAATTGAAAAACGAAAAAATTGATATCGTTAGATATTCAGAAGATCCTGTTGAATATATCGTAAACGCTTTATCTCCTGCAAGAGTTGTATCTGTAGACATTTTGGCTAACGACGAAAACGCTCACGAAGCAATGGTAGTTGTTCCTGACGATCAATTATCACTTGCAATTGGTCGTGAAGGTCAAAATGTAAGATTGGCTCACAAATTGACTGGTTGGAAGATTGATATTAAATCAGTTTCTCAAATGGAAAGAGCAGAACAAGAAGCTCAAAGAAACTATGAATATCAAGACGAACCTGTTGAAGAAGAAAAAAATTACGATGAAGACGAAATCAACGAAGAAATTGCTGAAGAAATGAATCAACAAGGTGTTGATGAAGAAGATATGGTTCAAGAAGAACAATCTGAAGATTCAGTAGAAGAATAATATGTTTTATGTGGCGCAAATTTTCAATTTGCGCCATTATATATGTAGGAGGTTAAAATGAAAAAGGTATTAATAGCATTATTTGCTTTATTCTTAGGTTTGCAAGTTAACGCAGCAACAACTACAACCACTTCAACTTGGAATCAAGCTGCAATGCAAAAAAAATTAAACAATATTGCATATATTTTGATTAAGAAAAACAACTTGCCAAGCGGTATTACAATTAAGGTTTCAACAGGTGCAGAAACAAACGCTTATTCAAACATTGATAAAGAAATCTATGTTTACAAAGGATTATTAGAATTAACATCTGACGATGCTGAATTAGCGGCCGTTTTGGGACACGAAATGGGACACATTATTAACGGTCACAGTGCAAAACAATCTATCTTAAATTCAGTAATCGCAAACATTGCAGGCTCTGTAAAAACAGAAACAACAGGTCAAGCAATTGGTGTTGCAGCAGCTCAACAAATGTCTACAACAAAATTAAGCAGAAAAGATGAATTTGAAGCAGACGTTACAGCAATCGACTTAATGGTGAATGCCGGATACAACCCACTAGCAATGGTTTCATTGTTAAATAAGATGAATGACGGCTCAAACTTTGATTTGATTGCATCACACCCATCAAGCGAAAAAAGAATCATGAATGCATACGATTACATTGCATACACATACCCAACATTGGCTAAAAAAGGCTATAATACAACAGCATACAATAATGCATACAAATTAATCAGCTTAAATATTGAAGAAAGAAATGCAAGTCCAAAATTGTTGAAAAAATACCAAAAAGAACAACAAAAATTGAAAAAAGACAAAATTAAACGTGCTAAAAAGATGTTGAAAGCCGGTAATGCTTGGACAACATCATACGCAGTAATAAATGCTATGAGCCAAGAAAACGAACAAACAACTCAATCAGAAAAATAATGATTTTATAGAATAATAACAAAGAGGCGCCGGGTTTGAAAAACCCGGCGCCTCTTTTAAAACTCTTATTAAACTTATTTACAAGATGTATTTGTTGTCCAGTTCAAAACCTTGCCATTAGGACATTTACCGCTTGCATCTGTTTTTAAGTAATCCATATTGTCATTGGCTATTACCCAACCGGTACAAGCATTACCTTTCTTAAAACACCAATTTACAAGATTGGTACTACTACCTCCATTTGAATTTTCAATACCTGATGGAAGTATTCCGTCTGTTGTAATAACAAATTGGAAGAAATCTATACCATAAGCATTTTTACCTTTTAATCCGCCATCAATATCAACACTTAGAGAACCACATCTGTTGCTTTCACCAAATTTTGTACCATCATCAGCTCTTTTACAAGCATTTGCCCCAACTGGTTCAATACTTAATGAAATTGATGCTCCATCTGCTAAATTGAATTTACGGTCATCAGGCCAAACATTTGGTCCACCGCCGTGATCTGTATTATCTGAATCTTTGTAATTTTTATTTTGAAAACAACCGCTAACAGATTGCTTGCAGTCTTTTGACACTTTCATAAACTCCATAATTCTATCTGCATACTTGTTTGTAGCAACTTTTTTTGATGTATCAGAAACAAACCAAGTTTTCATAGGTCCATAAGTCGCAACAGCACGCCCTTGGGCTTCTTCAAGATTTTGATATATTTTCTTAACCTTAGCGACTTTTTCTTTGTCTGCAGTTGAAGAGTTCAAGTTTGGAATAGTCAATGCCGAAACCACGCCAATAATACCCATTACAATTAGGATTTCAGCAAGGGTAAAAGCCAATGCTTTACGGAATGTTGGAAGAATCTCAATATCGTGAAATCTCGCATCAACCTCTCGCAAAACAATTCGCTGGATTATTTTGCTCGGCAGAGTG
>OIYG01002900.1_pt1 | contig 10290 bp, 7 predicted proteins | sample 1587861 | NCBI WGS metagenome assembly OIYG01 (sample SAMN03283272) | human gut metagenome | biome: human-associated habitat; material: feces | host: Homo sapiens | place: Peru | collected 2012 | reverse complement strand
CGCCCTGTCGATCTTCAGTACGCTGGAGTTGTTCTGAGGGATCACATCGCGGTACTTAGGGTACTTGCCGACAATCAGCCTGCACACCATGGTAGTCTTCCCGAAGGTGAAGAGGACGGTGCTGGAATCGAACGCGATCTCAACAGTTCCGTCGTCTTTCCCGAGGATGGACTTCAGGACGGCCGCCGGCTTCTTGTGAAGAATGAACGAGCATTTCTCCGGGGTCTTCACTTCCTTGGCCGTGTAGCAGATGAGCTTGTGCGAGTCTGAGGCCACGAGAGTGGTGGATTCCGGTCCGAAATCAAAGAATATTCCGTTCATCGCGGGTCTGATCTCATCGTCGGCGGTCGCATAGATCGTGCTGTTTATGCCTTCTATCAGGCTCTCGGCCGGGAATTCAAGTTTCTCCGCGTCGTCGCTCGTCCCCTTGATCTCAGGATAGTCCTCGGCAGGGAAGAAAGGAAGCACGGAGTTACCGCTTGTCCACTTGCACTCGATTGAGCTGTCGCTGGCGGTGCGGATCGATACAGGCTGGTCAGGAAGTTCCTTGAGAAGGTCGATGATGTGCCTTGCGGGAACGGCGATCCTGCCTTCCTCTTCGGTGGTGTCCACTTCGATTTCAGTCCTGAGGGTGAGCTCCGAATCCGATGCGGTGACCTCAAGGATGTTGCCTTTGAGGTCAAACAGGAAGTTTTCCAGAATCGGAAGCGCGGACTTGGCCGGGATGGCCTTGGAGATGTCCATCAGTCCTTTCAGAAGCTCGGAGCTTGATACGTTGAGTTTCATATTCGTGTGTTTTTTAATTCATTGTTTTCCGGCCGCCGGAGGGTGGCCTCTGTAAAAGGCAAATATACGAATATTCCCTTAATATTATGGCATCATATTTGATTTTTTGCCTAAGGCTTCGGAAACACCATCCGGATGCTTGTGATTGAATATTGATAAATTTAATTAATATGTCAGAAATGAAAAAAGGTTTGTTAACAGTGGTGCTGTCAGTATTGTTCAGCGTGCTGGCGGCATACGGTGTCATCAAGGCGGCCACCGTGAATGATGGAGACAATGTGACAAGAACAGAGAACGGAACGGTCACAAAGACTGTCAATCTGGCACAGTCGGACTATCCGGATCTGACTTACGCCGCGGAGGCTGCGGTTGATGCTGTTGTTTATGTGGAGGTGACGGTGACCCAGCAATATCAGATGACGGATCCGTTCTTCCGTTTCTTCTTCGGGGATGAAGGCCCTCAGACCAGGGAGCAGCAGGGTAGCGGCTCTGGCGTGATCATCCGTCCTGACGGCTACATCGTGACCAACAACCACGTGGTCGCCAACGCGACGAAGGTTCAGGTCACCCTGAACAACAACAAAGTCTATGACGCCAAGGTCATCGGTACTGATCCTGCCACGGATGTCGCATTGATAAAGATTGACGCTCAGGGACTTCCGACGCTTCCGTTCGGGGATTCCGACCAGTTGAGGCTCGGTGAGTGGGTTTTGGCCGTGGGCAGTCCTCTTGGCTATCAGCTCAGGTCCACCATCACAGCCGGCATTGTCAGCGCCAAGGGACGTTCGATGGCGCACGATCCTCGTGAGAGAAACAATGGCGGAATCCAGATCGAGTCCTTCATCCAGACCGACGCGGCTGTCAACCCTGGCAACTCCGGTGGAGCGTTGGTCAACAAGACCGGCGAACTGGTCGGCATCAACACCGCTATTGTTTCACAGACGGGCGCATATTCAGGATATTCCTTTGCTGTTCCGGTGAATATTGTGAAGAAGGTTGTAGAAGACTTGATTGACTTTGGGTCAGTGAAGAGAGCCGTTCTTGGAATCGCTATGTCTGATCTCAGCGAAGGTCTTGCCAAGAATCTGAAATATGATTCTGTCGATGATATGTTGAAAAAATTGAAACTTTCTTCTCCGGAAGGCGTATATATCAGAGAGGTTGCGAAAGGCAGCTCCGCTGACAAGGCCGGAATGAAGGAAGGGGATGTGATTGTGGCCATTGACGGAACCGATGTGAAGAGTGGCTCCGCAGTTCAGGTCAAGGTCAATACTTTCCACCCTGGTGACAAGGCTAAGGTCAAGATCATCCGTGACGGCAAGGAGAAGGAACTTGAGGTCACATTCCAGGGCAGCAGCACCGAGAACGGTACTGTGGTCGGTGACGGAGAGATCGCTTTCTTCGGCACGACTCTTAAGGAGGCTTCCAAGGAGACTCTTGCGAAGTTCGGTCTGAAGAAAGGTGTCGAGGTCACATCCGTCGGAAGCGGCAAGATGCTTGAGGCAGGCGCTTCGGAAGGAATGGTCATCACCTACGTCAACGATCAGCCGGTCGGCACACCTCAGGATGTTTTGAACATCGCCAAGTCCGCAAAGAGGGCGGTCTATATCGAAGGTGTCACAGCCAACGGTAGAAAAGCCTTCTTCGGATTCAGTAAAGAGTAGTTGATGAAGGTTATAGGATAGTGTTTCCCTGACGGAAACGGCTCCGCGCCTTCCGTCAGGGAAATTTGTGTATTACAAGATATGAGGCAATTAAAGATTACAAAGTCAATCACCAACCGCGAGAGCGCGTCCCTGGACAAGTACCTCCAGGAGATCGGCCGCGAGGAGTTGGTGTCTCCGGAAGAGGAGGTAGAGCTTTCCCAGAGAATCCGCAAGGGTGACCAGAAAGCGCTGGAGAAACTCACAAGAGCCAACCTTAGATTCGTGGTTTCTGTTGCGAAGCAGTATCAGAATCAGGGTCTCAGCCTTCCGGATTTGATTAATGAGGGCAACCTCGGCCTGATCAAGGCCGCCGAGAAATTCGACGAGACAAGAGGCTTCAAGTTCATTTCATACGCTGTGTGGTGGATCCGTCAGTCAATCCTTCAGGCTCTCGCGGAGCAGTCCAGGATCGTCAGGCTTCCGCTCAACCAGGTCGGTTCCCTGAACAAGATCAACAAGGCCCTCTCACAGTTCGAGCAGAAGAACGAGAGAAGCCCTTCCAATGAGGAACTCTCCGAGATGATAGACATCCCGCAGGACAAGATCTCCGACACCCTCAGGGTATCTGGAAGGCACGTGTCTGTGGACGCTCCGTTCGTCGAGGGTGAGGACAACAGCCTTCTGGATGTTATCCCTAATGATGACTCTCCAATGGCCGACAGAGGCCTTGTGAACGAGTCGCTCAGCACCGAGATCGAGAGGTCTCTCCAGATCCTGACGACCCGTGAGCGCGAGATCATCAAGTCGTTCTTCGGCATCGGTTGTCAGGAGATGACCCTTGAGGAGATCGGCGAGAGGCTTGACCTCACAAGAGAGAGAGTCCGCCAGATCAAGGAGAAGGCGATCCGCAAGCTCAAGAAACCATCCGCAAGCAAACTTCTTAAAACCTATCTCGGCTGATGACACCGGAACTTTTTATCGCCTCGAAGGCTTCAGAAGCCATCAAGGCACTCTATAACGCTGACATCGAACCGTCGGCGCTTCAGGTCTCCGTCACAAGGAAGGAATTCACCGGCGACTTCACGCTCGTCGTGTTCCCGCTGCTGCGCCTGTCGCACTCCACTCCGGAGAACACCGGCAACGCCATCGGCGAATGGCTCAAGACCAATGTGCCTGAAATCTCTGAATATAACTGCGTGAAGGGTTTCCTTAACCTTCTGTTCTCCAATCTCTTCTGGAACGAGCTGTTCGGAGAGATCGTGGCCGACAAGGACTTCGGCGACCTGCCGAAGACCGGCAAGAACATTATGGTCGAGTTCTCCTCGCCGAACACCAACAAGCCTCTGCATCTCGGTCACATCAGGAACAACCTGCTCGGAGACTCTGTGTCAAGGCTTTTGAAGGCCAGCGGCAACAACGTGATCAAGACCACCCTTGTCAACGACAGGGGAGTGCACATCTGCAAGTCGATGCTTGCCTGGCTGAAGGTCGGAGGCGGAGCCACACCTGAGTCCACCGGAATCAAGGGCGACCACCTTGTCGGGGATATGTACGTGGCTTTCAACGACATCTATAAGAAGGAAGTCGAGGCGTTGATTGCCGGGGGAATGGACGAGGAGACAGCCAAGAAGGAGGCCCCTTGCCTCAAGGAAGCCCATGAGATGCTCCAAAAATGGGAGGCCGGCGACAAGGAGGTCCGCGACCTTTGGGCCAGGATGAACGGCTGGGTGCTCAAGGGCTTCGACGAGTCCTACAAGGCTCTCGGAATCACTTTCGACAAGGTTTACTACGAGTCCCAGACCTATCTTCTTGGTAAGGAGTTGGTTCAGAAGGGACTGGATATGGGCGTGTTCGTGAAGGATCCGGACGGTTCTGTGTGGTGTGACCTCACTGCCGACGGACTTGACAGGAAACTGCTCATCCGCTCGGACGGAACCTCTGTCTATATCACACAGGATCTTGGCACAGCCGAGAGGCGTTTCGCAGAGTACCATCTTGACTCGCACGTCTATGTGGTCGGCAACGAGCAGAACTACCACTTCCAGGTGCTGAAGCTGATTCTCAAGAAGTTGGGATTCGAATGGTCCGACAATATATTCCATCTTTCCTACGGAATGGTCGAGCTGCCTGAGGGCAAGATGAAATCCCGTGAGGGAACCGTTGTGGATGCAGATGACCTCATCCAGAAGATGTACGAGGAGGCCCGCGCGACCTCTGACGAGTCCGGAAAGCTGGCCGACATGAGTGAGGAGGACAAGGCGAAGCTCTATCATATGATAGGTCTTGGTGCCCTTAAGTACTTCATCATCAAGGTTGATCCGAAGAAAACGATGCTCTTCAACCCGAAGGAGTCCATCGACTTCAACGGCAACACCGGTCCGTTCATCCAGTACACCCACGCCCGCATCCGCTCCATCCTGCGCAAGGCCGCGGAGAAAGGCATTGAATATTCCGCCTCTCCTCTGCCGAAGGTTGAGCTCAGCGCCAAGGAGATCCGTTTGATAAAGCTGCTGAACACATTCCCGGCCAAGATCGCCGAAGGCGCGCAGGCATATTCACCGGCCGTCATCGCCAATTATGCCTACGACATCGCCAAGGAGTTCAACCAGTACTATCACGACACTCCGATCCTGAAGGAGGAGAACGAGGATGTGCTCAAGATGCGTCTGGTGCTGATCGACACGCTTTCCGCTGTCCTTCGCAAGGCGATGGGCATCCTCGGAATCGAACTGCCTGAAAGAATGTAGGACGTCCGATGTCCGAAACGGATTATATGTTCCCGACCTCCAAAAAGGAGGTTGAAGCCTTAGGGTGGGACTACATCGACATCATCCTTTTCACGGGTGACGCCTTTGTGGACCACCCTTCTTTCGGCACGGCCTGCATAGCCCGCTGGCTTCAGCATTTCGGCTACCGGGTCGCTGTCGTTCCGCAGCCTAACTGGAGGGATGACCTAAGGGATTTCAAGAAGCTGGGCGCTCCGAGGCTTTATTTCGGAGTGAACGCCGGTGCTATGGATTCGATGGTGAACCACTACACTGCCGGCAAGCGTCTACGTCACGATGACGCCTACACGCCGGAAGGCAAGGCCGGACAGAGGCCGGATTATGCGGTCAGTGTCTATACGAACATATTAAAAAAACTCTATCCCGATGTGCCGGTCATCATCGGCGGTGTCGAGGCTTCGCTGCGCCGTCTTACTCACTATGACTACTGGAAGGACGAACTGCTGCCTTCCATCCTGCAGTGGTGCAAGGCTGACTACCTTTGCTACGGGATGGGGGAGAAGCCGATGATCGAGCTGACGAGAGCCATAGAGGCGCAGAGGAATATTCACGAAATCCATAGGATCCCGCAGATCGCCTTTCTGATGAGCGGAAAGTGGAAGGTCAAGGAGCCGTTGGTGCTTCATTCGTTCGAGGAGTGCAAACGGGACAAAAAAGCGTTCGCCGAGAACTTTCATCTGATTGAGACTCACGCCAATATGATGTATCCGGCGACGATCATTGAGCCTGTCGGGAATGGTTATGTGCAGATCAATCCGCCATATTCACCGTCCACGACCGAGGAGATGGATTCGTTCTGGGACCTGCCTTTCACCAAGTTGCCGCATCCGCGCTACAAGGGGAAGAGGATTCCGGCCTATGACATGATCAAGGATTCCATCATCACTCACCGAGGGTGCTTCGGAGGATGTAATTTCTGCACCATCGCCGCGCATCAGGGTAAGTTCATCCAGTCCCGTTCGCAGGAGTCCATAGTCGCTGAGGTTAAGAAATTGGCCAAGATGCCAGGCTTTGCGGGGAATATCTCCGATCTCGGGGCCCCTACGGCCAATATGTATATGATGCGTGGCAAGAACCCGGACCTTTGCGACAAATGCCGCAGGAAATCCTGTCTGTTTCCGGCTCCGTGTCCGAATATGAACCGCTCTCACAAACAGGTGCTTGAGTTGTACCGGAAGGTCGATGCCGTGCCGGGAATACGCCATTCCTACATCGGCAGCGGGATCCGTTACGATTTGTTCCTCGATGAGAAAGGCTTTGTGGACGAGACATCCAAGCCTTACCTCAAGACTTTGATTCTTGACCACACTTCCGGCCGAATGAAGGTGGCTCCAGAACATACCGAGGACAAGGTGCTCCAGTACATCGCCAAGCCGTCTTTCAAGCTCTTTGAGAGATTGCGCTATGAGTTCGACAAGATCTGCGCCCAGAACGGACGGCGCACCGGAATCGTTCCATATTTCATCTCCTCGCACCCAGGCTGCACGATGAAGGATATGGAGAACCTGTCCAAAAATCCTGCTTTGAAAGGAATATATATGGATCAGGTGCAGGATTTCACACCGACTCCGATGACCACCTCATCCGTGATGTACTACACCGGAATCGATCCTCGAACGATGAAACCGGTCTTTGTGGAGCGTGATCCGGAGAAGAAGAAGAGGCAGAAATCATTTTTTTTCAGAAAATAGTTCGCGGATTGCTTCTCAATTCGGAAAAATGTCTTAATATTGCACCCGAAAACGATAAACAATCTTTATTTGGTTTATATGAGTATGGCACCAGATCAGAAGAAAAGACACGTGGTAAGCTACGAGAATATGTCAGAGGCTCTTGCCGCGGCGTTTAACGAGAAATATCCAGGCGGGTTCAATGACTACCTTCCTGACCTTGTAAAATACCCGAAACCTGACGGTACGACATTTTATGCTGTGACCGTGGAGACGGAGGATTCCATCAATCTTGTCAAGATCAAGGTCAAGACAGATGACGCCGAGGCTCTTGAGAGATGGCTTGAGGGCGAGGAGGACGCAGAGAACGAGGATGTTGCAGGATCCTCCGCCGACGCTCCAGCCGAGGCCGCTCTTCCGGATGACAACATCTCTCAATACAGCGGAGATGACGATTCCGCTGAATAGTCATGAATATAGTTTATAACAATTTAAGGCCTGGATTCCAGTAGGATTTCAGGCCATTTCTGTATCCTTTCCCTTATCATCTCTTCCCATTCTCGCCAGGCGTGTTTCCCCATTAAAACCGCCCGTGGAGGATTTACACGTCCGCCACAAGCGTTTTTCACTATTAATCACGCTCGTAGCATGCAAATCATTCTTCCCCAGGCGCCCTTCGCCGTTAATCTTGCTTCTGGAGAACCGCTTTAGCGATACGTTTGATCATCCAAAGAGCTTTTTCAATATGTCGTACTCAATCCGCACTTTTCTTGAAATCCTTTTTGTGTCAAGTCTGTATTTCTTTTTGAGAACGATAGCCAATCGGCATCTATCATCTACTCCTAAATCTAAAATTGAATCAACCTTATATTCATCCTTTATGAGTTTCTTGATGATCATATTCACCTCCTCTTCGGACAGATTGACACTCTCTCCAAGGCCTTCCGAAATATTAACGTAAGCATCTATGTCCCTTATTATCCTGTGGCAATAGTTCCAAGATGACTTCAGAACTTTGTCAACCTTGCCTTTGACCACATATGATTCAGGAAGAATAAAGCCTAACTCCCTGTTAAAATAGTATCGGTCTGGAAGTTTGATCCTTGTCTTGAATGTGTCTCTGCAAAACTTATCGGTAAGATCCTTGATCTGGACTTTGTCAAACAATCTGTTTATCTCGCTGAAAACCAAATTCCCGGATCCCCAAAGATAGCCTGATGCTGTCAGGTTCGAGCAGGCCTTGAACGGATTCCTTGCGATATAGACAATCGTGTCGGCAAGTTGTCTTTCGTCCTCTACTCGTACAAGCTTGAATCCATAATTTTCGGGAAGAGGTTTATGACCATCTGCGACAAGTCTGGCATTGAGACGCTTTTTGACGTAAAAGAAGAAGTTGACAAGGTCGTTTCCCGTCGCAGACGCGAGAATATGTCCGTGATTGACCATCAGGTTGAAGATAAGGATTGATATTCTATGAATATATTGCCCGATCGCAATTATGTTCATTCCATTGGCGTACTCTTCCTCATCATTGAACAGCTGTCCTGTCTCGATGGCGTCGAACACCATGTGGTAGTACCACTTGGGCAATGTTCGATACTCTTTCCAAAGTTCATTGCGTTGCTTCTTGTTCATACTTTTTTTCGTCTAAAATAACACTTTGTTCATTATCTAATATTCAGAAACATAAATATTTACATAAAGAAATGTAAATTTATGTTTCTTTTATGTCCTCTACCTTAAAAACATTTTTTTGCATTACTGAATATCATTGCTTTGCACTATGTTTTCTACGAAAGATTGTATCGGCAAGCTAGTCGGAACAATAATGCTTCTTCTACGGGCGTATTATTGTGGAAATTCCGCTTTTTGAGGGCCAATGATCTCTTCACGAGCGTCTTTCGGTCATAATCCCGCTTTTAGAGTGTGGAGTTTCTTCACAGTATGAATTTATCTGATTATGATTTATGTGTGGGGTGTTTTCGTTATTTTTGTGTCCGGAAAATGTAATGATGTTGAATTATCTTCATAAGATATTGGAAAAAGCACTTCTTTTGGTGCTTGCCTTTGGCGTTGTCGCATGCTCAGAAGGCATTACAATCACTGATTTGAGGAATGGGGACCTGTTGTTCGTGGTCAATGGCCAAGGGAACAACATCACGGATGTCACGGACGGGGTGGACGGACTTGGTATCGATCACATCGCGGTTTTCTCAGATGGGAACGTCATAGAGGCTATCCCGGAATATGGAGTCGTGGAAAACCCGTTGGACAGTTTTCTGGTCAGATTGAGTGATAGAGAGTCTGTGCTTGTGGGGAGGATTGAAGGGGTGGACGTTGAAGAGAGTGTGGCGAAGTCGGTGGCGTGGACGTGTATGACGAGCGGCTTGCCGGTGATGTTCTTGGCATGTATGCCCGCCGGGTATGTCAGCCAGTCGTGCGAGTGTATGATGTCGCACGGCACTGTACGCGCTATCACGCCAGCCACTATCGAGTAGTTGTTGATTTCCTCAAGTATGTTGTCCGGATACCGTCCGGAGAACTCCAGGCATCCGAGGTCGTTGAGCTTCATGTAGCTGAAGTCAGCGTATATATGGTCGCGCAGGTCGAAATAGAGCTGCGGGTCCATGTATTTGCCCAGCCGAGCGTTGACATAGTCCCAGTTCACGTCTTTCCACGCTATGGGGGTGTTGCACGCGCCGATGATGTTGGCAAACCCTTTCTCCTCGTCGCCCCAAGGCTTGGGTATTACAAACGAGATGTCCATGTCGCCGTTGGCGTGCATACCCTTGGTCAGTCCGTAGCTGGCAGTGCCGAGGCCTCCGAGGATATGGGGCGGAAATTCCCACCCGAACATTAGAGCCTTCATATATCAGTATAATTCCGTGGGTTGCAATTTTGTTATTTCCTTGATGTTGCGCAGCGTGCGGAGTATCTCGCCCACATTCTTGGCTGCGCTGACCGCGCCGCGCCCCTGGTACGGCGGGTTGCCGTCATACATTTCTGACAGCGACCCGATGCACCCTTCGGTCATCTCGTCTTCGTAGCCTATGAGCATCCGCTCGATGAAGCCGGTGCCGCTCATGCCGTAGACCTTGAAATATGCGTCGGCGTAGAAGCCAAACAGCCACGGGCGGGCGGGGCCTTGGTGGACGGCATACTCGCGCTCCCTCGGGTTGCCCACATACGCCGGGCGGTATGCGTAGCTCTTGGGCGAGAGCGAGCGCAGCCCCTTGGGCGTAAGCAGCTCGCGTGTCACCATCTGCAGCACCTGTCGCGTCTCACCACGGTCGAGCGGCGAATACTCCAGCCCTATGGCTATCGCCATGTTGGGCCGCACCTCCTGGGCCGCACGGTTGCCGTCTACATAGTCATACAGCCAGCCGTAGCCGTTGAGGAACG
>OIYG01002895.1_pt1 | contig 10298 bp, 11 predicted proteins | sample 1587861 | NCBI WGS metagenome assembly OIYG01 (sample SAMN03283272) | human gut metagenome | biome: human-associated habitat; material: feces | host: Homo sapiens | place: Peru | collected 2012 | reverse complement strand
AAGCACAGTAAATAAGCGCACAATTACCATTCATTTGCAAAAGAGGAACTTTATATAAAAAGGAAAAGGCGAGAAACAAGCCTGTGACTTTGAACCCCACTAGCTCATTTCCCCCTCAACAGTTATTATGGTACAAGAAACATATCTTCTTTTCAAGAAATTTTTTAATAATATTTCATCATTTCTAGATTTAAACGATTTTAATGCTTTCATCATCAGTGAATTCAATACCTTTTGTATGAATTCATTAAACGATATTCCATATCACTCTCATAAATCTTTAAAATGTTCTTATCCCGATTTAACTTATTACCAATCTTATCCGAGAAGTTTCATTGTTTATAAAGATAATACTGTTATGACTCATTCTCTATCCATTCCTGTCTTTTACTGTGGAAGCTGTAATCATTATCATGCACTTTTACCTGCACCTTTTTTGATTCCACATGAACAGGCATCAATTGGTTTTATTTTGAGTGTTCTTTTTGATCGTTTCTTTAATAAGATGAAGGTCGATGAAATCCTTACGAAATACAATCTTCCTCAGACAACCTATTATCGATGGGCAAACAGATATAAAATGTATTATCGTATTTTTATTACTTTATTCAACGGAAAATCCTTTTCTTTTTTTAATATGGCTGAATCGCATTTCACTGAAATGAGTCAGTCATTTTTTTATGCCACTGGAAGTTCGTTGTTTGAAAAAAGCTTTAAATTATTTTCCAACACCGGATAAGCATCCTTTAAAATCCATTCTTATAAAAAAGGTGGCAGTACAACCATCTTCTTCCTTGATTTAATCTATAAACAGGAGGAATAAAGGAATGAACAGAACCAAAGTTGAACAGTTTGAATACAACCGTAAGATTGCACAGATCAAATATGGACTGATTGCACCCGTTGTATCCAACACATTTACAGATTTGACTCAAAAAGATTATTTTAAAAGAGTGGCTGAGCATGAAGTTGATTGGCCTGATGGAACCAGGAGAAAATTTTCGTGGGAAACCATCAAAACATGGTTTTATTTGTACAAACATGGAGGGATAGAAGCTCTTCAACCCAACATTCGTTTGGATCTTGGAGGCACTCGAAGTCTCACAGAGGAAAATAAAATCAAAATCTATGAACTGGTACAGGAATTTCCTAAAATAACAGGCACCATGGTTTATGACAAACTAATTAAGGATGGTTTTATAACACGGCATGATGTTTCTTTAGGTACGATACAACGATACATAAAAAATTCAGGAATTCGAAACGGGACAGTTACTGCTGAGAAAGAAAAACGTGCATGGGAATATGCGCATTCACTGGATGGGTATGAAGCTGATACATGTCATACTATGTATATCTTTGACGAAAATGGAGAATATAAAAAAACGTATTTGATTGCCATTATAGACAACCATTCAAGAATGATCGTTGGTGCACGCTTTTTCTTTAATGACAATGCCATAAATTTTCAGCAGGTTTGGAAATCAGCTGTTTTAAGATATGGAAAAAGTAAAGTGATGATTTTGGACAATGGAAGTTCCTATAAAAACAAGTGGAATGATCAAATCAGTGCTTCTCTGGGTACGCAGCTTATTTATAACCCCCCTTATTCACCAACAGGAAAAGCTGTTATTGAACGTTTTTTTAGAACAATCAAGGATAAATGGCTAAACTGTGATCATGGTAAAAATTACTCATCCCTTGATGAACTGAATGCGAAACTAAATCAGTGGATCAGTGAGTATAATCGTACAGATCATCGTTCCTTGGAAAATGATCCTTGCGACAATCATACTCCGTTTCAACGCTTCATGTACGATATGAAAGATGTAGAACCATGGAAAACAGTCAATAAGATGCAGTATGAATTCAATGACTGGGTTGATGAATGTTTTCTTTATGAAGAAATTCGAAAGGTAAACGGAGACAGCACCATCGTAATTAATAAAATGAGTTTTGATGTTCCATCTCAGTATATTGGTACAAGTATTATAGTTCGCTATGATCCAGTTAAATATAAAACCATTTATCTGTTTGATCCTGCCAATAAAGTAAAGGTTCCATTGAAAAATACAGATAAAGTTGAAAACGGAAAAACAAGAAGAACAGAGATTATTTACTAGGAGGCATGCATGGAATTAGAAACATATTATGGAATGGATTCGAATCCGTTCACTAAAAAAATAGATATCAACGACTTATATAAGTCAAATGATTATACGCAGATGGAAAATAGACTGGATTTTTTAATACGATCCCGCGGCGTTGGCGTATTCCTTTCCAATTCTGGAATGGGAAAAACAACATGTTTAAGAAATACACTTTCAAGATTGAATGCCAGTCGTTATAAAGTCATTTATATATGTATGACAACTGTTACAGTTCTTGATTTTTACAGACTCTTGAATGATGCACTTGGATTAGCGGAAACAATGCGAAAAAGCCAGATGTTTCGGCAAATACAGGAAGAACTTCGTCGACTGATCACAGAAAACAAGATGGAAGTGATTATAGCTATTGATGAAGTGCAGTTTTTAAGAAAAGACATCTTAAGAGAATTCATTATGCTTCTAAACTTTGATTATGATTCAAAAGATTACTGTACATTGATTCTTACGGGTCAAAATGAATTTTTAAGAGTTCTTCGTTTCAAAGAGCTTGAGGCATTTCGTCAACGAATCAATATCAACTATACATTCACAGGCCTGGATGAAAAGGAAGTTGAGGAATATATAAAGACACGTTTGAAACTGGTAAACTGCCGTGAAGATTTATTTGAAAAAGAAACGTATCACACATTTTATACTCTGATGCAGGGATCGGTGCGAAACCTCAATCAGCTAATTAATAAGAGCCTGATTATTGGACAGCACAAGAAAAAAGAGACAATTGGAAGTGAAATCATCATGGAATCTAGTGAGGAGGTAATTTTAAAATAATGAAAAAGAACTATGTCTATGAAGATTTTTTCGAAGCAGTTAAATGTATAGGAAAGATACAGAATACAAATATTACGGGACCTTTAGATTTTGAAGTTAAAGCTTTTACTACAAGGTATAAATGTAGTCTTTATCATGAAAGACCTAATGGATGGTATATAAGTATCAACAACGATGAACATTTACTTGATCTGGCATTTCCAACCGATACATACTGGAATGCAAGACAAATATATGAATATACACAAGATGCAGATGCAGCATGTGCGATTAGTGGAGCTATAAATGAAATCTATATAAGCATTAAGAATATCCTCGAATAAGAGAATATCCTTTTTAAATGTATAATAATTTGCGGTAGTGTATAATAATTTTCGGTTTCTGTCCTATTTACTATATATTCTGATTGTAGTTTAAAATGCAGTTAGGATTTGTGGAGAATTTGCCGTTCAACAACGGAAGAAATCTGTGATTTGATGCATTCTTTTCTTGATTGATAATAGTATTCCCTTTGTATCACAGCCTATATACTCTCTTGCCAATGTGAATAGAACTTCATATCTATTGATATACTTGCCTTCTTGCACCTACATATCCTTGTGACCGTTTAAGAACTTTGCATTCATTATACACAAAGCAAAATCAGATGAGCACTTGATCATACCGTTCCTCCAGATCAAAATTTTTAAAAATATAATAATATACTGTATTTATCGCATATTTCATAATTTTCTATAACCAAATTGATTATAAATTGTGATATAATCATATAGTTAAAAGATTATAAGGAGAAAAACACCTATGAATTTAGATAGCAGTAAACCGCTATATAGGCAAGTAGAAGCAGATATAAAAAGCAAAATAGTTTCAAAAGTATATGTCGCCGGAGAAAAGATGCCTACTGAAAATGAGCTCAGCGAACAATACAATGTCAGTAAAATTACCATACGTAAAGCCATCCAGAACCTTTCAGATGAAGGCTACGTAAAAAAGGTACAGGGAAAAGGCACTTTTATCACCTATAAAAAAGAAAAGATGTACTTAAATAAACCTCGCGGATTTAAAGAAACACTTTCCAGCAAAGGTCATTCTTCTAAAAATGATATTATTCAAGCATCTTTTCTTAATGCGGATGGAGACATCTCAGAAAAACTGTCCATTCCTTTAAACACAAAAGTCGTCTATCTGGAAAGACTTGTATGGGAAGATAACGAACCTATGGCTATCGATAAAATTTATATCGAAGATGAAAAATTCCCTGGCTTCATCACCAAGCTGAGCAAAGATCTTTCTTTTTACACTATATTAGAAAAAGACTATAATATCCAACCTAAACGTGCCGTTTTAGAAATTGATGGCATCATTGCTCAGAATCAACATGCGGATCTTTTGAAATGTAACATCGGAGACCCATTGTTTTCCATCAATAAAATCAGTTATGACTTTGAAGATAAGCCAATTCATTATTCATCAACAATTGTCAGATGCGACCGAGCAACTTACGTCGTTCATACAGACAACTCCAACATGATGAACACAAAAACCAAATCAAAATAGCAAAAAAAAGTCCCTACGGGACACTATTCAATTAGAGCAGAGGCAATAGTCTCTGCTTGTTTTATAATATAGTCATGTTTGATACTGAACTTTATTCCGAACACACATCTAATAATGCTCTGTCATGTGATGATAGAAATTATGACCTTAATAAGCCTAGAATCAAAGATATTTTATGAACTCACTATGAATGGCTATACGATCTCTACATGCACGATAAAGTTCGTGAAGCTGTTCTGGATAATGTAAAAAAACTCTTTTATGTAACACCTTTTATTTAGGCTCTGACTATTTCGTTTGCCCTGAATGCAATAACTTCAATATTGTTAATCATTAGTGTCATTCAAGATTCTACACTTCCTATGGTGTTAAGTATCAAAAATTCTTGCAGCCAAAGCTCAGGCTATGTGTGTTGATGTTCATAACCGTCATATTGTTTTTACAACAACAAAGAACAGGATGTACTTAACAGAGTGCATGAACTATTAGAACAGCATCAGAAATTCAAACGAACACTTACTCAAAGAAAAGCCAATCTACAATACAAATTAAAGAAACTAAGATTCAGAACTTTGTGTCAGACACCTATAATCATGATATGCTTAAATGCAGATGTGGTCATCTTATGGACTAGATCAGTTCTGACAATCCATTTAAAGGAGGATACCGACACAATGACAGATACTACAGAGCAGTTTGTCTTGATGAAATGCGAGAAATGTGGTTACACAGAAAATGTGCCTATTCATGACATCCTTATACTTAGACAACTAACTACACCTGATGACACTGAAGACCATCTTCTTTGCCCCTTCTGTTTACATGATATGTATCGTATAGATTCATCTAGATTCAAGCATAATTAGGTCACATAAAATATACATATGTTTTCATCATGCTCGAATGAAATAATAATGGTTATCCCGAGGAAAATCTCCCCGGGATTTGTCTTATGCGACGCATTGAAATTCTTAATATATAAAAAAACAGATGGTTTTGCATATCTGAATATGCATTGCCATCTGTTTTTGGGTTCCCAATCTGAAATTATGTATATTTGAAAGAGAGATTAAATGTTACTAGAGAATTCCAAGGCCACCCATAACCAATCCAAACAGAATGATTCCAATTAATAATGCATTAGTATTCACTTTCTTCTGAATAAGCTTGTAAACACCCAAAGTAAATACAAGTGGTAATAACTTAGGGAAGATAGTATTTAACATATCCTGCAGAACAAGAGATGTACCACCATTCTGGAACTGTAATGGTGTAGTAATGTTTACCATACTTGCAACCATTCCACCTACAACCAAAAGACCTACGATAGAAGCGAAATGCATGACACGATCCATAAGGCCTCCCTGATAGAGTTTTGCAAGGTATTTATTACCAGATTCATATCCAAGGAAAGTTGCATTATACGCAAATAGTAATGATGGAATTGCAAACAATACTACAGCCAAGATTGGCCCTAACACACTTCCTTGCTTTGCAAAGGATAAACCGATACCAAATGTGATGATTCTTAAAGTTCCCTGGAAGAAACTGTCCCCAATACCTGCAAACGGTCCCATCAAACTTGTTTTAATCATAGGAATGGATTCTGTCTGGAAATCACCTTCTTCAGAATTGGCATTCTGCTCTTCCATAGAAGCTACAAGACCCATAATAAATGGTGTCATCTGAGGTGTACAGTTAAAGAATTCCATATGACGTCTGTACGCATCTTTTTTTCTTTCTTCATCATCTGCATATAATTTATCTAAGACCGGAGACATTCCGCACATGAATCCCATGTGCATCTGACGTTCATAGTTCCAGGAACACATGATTGTCAAAGATCTTAAGAAAACTTTACGCAAATCTGCTTTTGTTAATTTCTTCTGTTCCATAATTATACATTTGCTCCTTTTCCATAGAATACCTTATCTAAGATGTATGCCAAAATGATAGCAAACAGTGTTACGCCAACCAGATCCAATCCGGAGTAAGCAACAATCAAGAAACCTAACATAAAGTAAGGGAACATCTTTTTAGACAACATAGTACTTAATAACATTGCAAATCCAAGTGCAGATAACAAGTTACCGGATACTGTCAGACCTTTTGTAATAACTTCAGGAATCGCATCCACAAAGTTACTTACTAAATCTATTCCTAAATATACAGCTAAAAAGACTGGAACAAAGTATACTAAACAGTTGAAGGTAAAGGACCACCATAAATGAACATGAATTGCCTTTTTGAATTTACCTTCATCAATTGCCTTATCTGCAAAATGTGAGAACTGTGCAATCACCATACGCATCAGTTCACTCAGGAATTCACCTGCAACTGCTACAGGAATAGCAAGTGACAGAGCTTCTTCTGTAGTAGCACCCGAAAGGATAGCAAACGCAGTAGCAATGACACTTCCCAGTTGCATGTTTGGAGGACCAGCAGCACCAATAGCCACAAAGCCCATGGACATCAATTCTAATGAGGCGCCAAGGATAATTCCCTGTTTCATATCGCCTAAAACTAAGCCGGCCAATGTACTCAAAATAAGAGGTCTTCCGATATTCTGGCGTCCAATCAATCTGGAGTCAACAACCGCAACCAATGAGACCAAGCCTAATAATATAGCCTTAATTAGCATAATATTTCTCCTTAATTATGATATTATTATTCAAAATTTGCGCGTTCAATCGGTGAAGTAGGCACCATCTGGATAATGATCTTCTTACCCATGGAAATCAACTCTTTAGTTGAAGCAAGTTCCTCTTCATTCAAGAAGATAGCTTTACCATATGCCTTAGAACCATTCTTCTTTGCCACACCACCATAATTGATTTCTGTAACTTCCGGCAATTCTTTAACAAGCTGTACAGCTTCTTTAGGTCCTTTAACAATAATCATGATATTTTTATCTGCATTCTTTTCCACAACTTCCTTTACTTTAGAAAATGGAATGATGCTTAATTCACAATCTGCTGGTTTAGCAATGCTAAGAGCCATCATACTTATTGGATCATTAGGCACTTTATCATCTGCCACAATAATATAATTTGCTGACAGTTGTTTTGTCCAGGAAAAGATTACCTGACCATGCAGAAGACGATGGTCAACTCTAACTAATTTAATCATACATTACCTCCATCTAATAATTTGTTATAAAACACCATACTACGGGATGCATTTTCACAAATTTCTTCTATATTCAGTTCTTCCCAGGAAATGCCGTTTTTCTTCATAGTCATAAGTTCTAAAACAAATGGAAGATTGATACCCGCAATAAATTTTCTGGATGAATTGATAAATGGTAAAGATACATTTGCAGGTGATCCCCCAGGAAGATCCAACAGAACTACCAGATTTCTATCTTTATAGACTCCATCTATCATAGTTTTTATCTTCTCTGAAAAATCTTCCAGAGATTCAGCATTTTCAAAACTTAATGTCCCAAAATCATCATCGTCGATATCCAGAATTAATTTCAGTGCACCTTCATAACCTTTACATAAACTACTATGCGTAATCATTAACACATCAAATGCATCTTTCATATTTCATACCATCCTTTTGTATTTCATCTAAAAGTGGAATACCCTCATGCAAAGAGGATATAATTTTCACTGTCTGCCGTTGCTGTATTTCGGTAGCCTGAACTAAATCCGGCACCATCACAACAGGAATTCCTGCAGACCACGCAGCCTGTACTCCTACAGCAGAATCTTCAAACACGAGAGCATTATCTTTGCAAACATTCATAGTATCAATCACATTCAGATACACATCCGGAGATGGCTTTGTATGTTTTACCTCATCCCCGCAGCATATATAATCAAAATACTGTATCAGATGTAATTTTCTTAAACGTTTCTCTGTTAAGACTCTACTGGTAGAAGTAGCTACTGCACACCGAATACCTGTCATTTTAATGTAGTCCAGAATTTCATAGACACCCGTTTTGACTTCCAACTGACTTTCCAGTCTTTTAAGGCCTGTTTGTCGTGCAGTACCAAGAAATTCCTCTGTAGAGCATTTTCCTTGTAAAACAGTATTAAGAAATTCTCTTACAGCAATTCCAGTCCGCCCAACTACATGCAAAAATGATTCCTGTGTCCATTCTGAAATCCCATAGGATTCAGCTACATCACACCAAACATTCTGCCAGACCCTTTCGGTATTCAATAATAAACCATCTACATCAAAAATGACAAGTTCCAGCGACATATTTTTTCCTCTTAGTATTCCATCTGCCACATGTAACGACGAACGTCTAAAGAATGTCCACGTTCAAATGCAATGGCTTCCACAAAGTGACGAATGACAACACCTGTAAGAATTGCAGCTATGTATTGTCTAGCTTCCTCAGCAACATTTGATAAATCAAGATCTTTCTGATCAAGAACTAACAAATCTTCTGTAAATTTCTTAGCAAAATTTTCAACACGTTCATCAAGGAATCTTGTCTTGCCAATGCTCTTTACAAGCATAAATGGAACATCATAGTCTGTAACTTCAAATGGTCCATGGAAGAATTCACCAGAATGAATGCAACCAGAATTAATCCACTGCATTTCCATAAACCAGCACATTGCTGTGGAATATACTTCACCATAGTTAATACCACTACCAATTGTATAAATCGTCTTTTTACGTTTATTATCTTTTGCCCACTGTTTAGCCTGAGCATCATACTGTTCTTTTGCTTTTGTAGATAACTCTGTTAACTTTTCCAACTCTTTAAAGCAAATATCCCATTTTGCATCAGCTGCAAGAACACCAAGTAGCTTGAATAGCAATCCGTAAAGAATACCTTTATTCTTATCAGAATCGCTGACATCTTTACCCCAGTCATAATGTACTGGATATTCTGCAGCTTCCCATAATGGAGAACCTTCTAAATTAGATAAACAAATTGTAATTGCGCCCTTCGATCTTGCAAGTTTTGTAGCAGCAACTGTTTCTGGAGTATTACCTGAATGTGAGCATGAAATAACCACTGATTTTTCGCATAGATTTTTAGGTGTGTCATATACAAACTCATTTGCAGTGTATACATGTGATGGAACAGAAGACTCCTTATCAAATAAATACTGACCTGCCATTAGCACTGCCTGAGAACCACCGCAAGCCACGAAATAAACTTCGTTAACTTCCTTTCTGGAAGCTACTGCTTCAACAGCTGTTTTAATTTGTAATTCATGTAAGTTTCTCATATTTTCCCTCCTGAATGATTATATATCATTATGTGTCCTTACATAACCTATTATATCGATAGCGTATTTTTTGTCAAGCGCTTTCATTTACTTTTTTTTACTATATTAGCAATCGGCTAATCTACAATCGTGTATGGATCGATGAAAAGTACGTAGAAGATTATCAAGTGCTGGAATCTAATAACGAAAAGCATCCAAGAGGATTGTCGAAAACAAAGATATGCATCGTAGTAGCTATTGACTCCAATAAGAATATGGCAATGATCAATAATATGTGTGGCTGGTTGAAAAGATATATCTGGAGATTTATAGGAATGGAAGTAGAAAACTTACAATCTTATTCAAATTGGTTTATATATCTGCAGAGATGTAAAGAGAGAAATACACAGATTATTTTATGCTCTTCAGTAACTCATAATAAAAAAACTCCCGTGTCACCATACTATTGTAATCAGATCATGTTATGCATTATTTTTGCCTCTTATACATATCTAGTCAATATTTAAAACAATATAGTATACTTAAATTAGAAAGGCAGGCACTTAACTATGAAAAAATTAGCTATCGCAATCACCAGTTTACTTTTATTCACTGA
>OIYG01002892.1_pt1 | contig 10307 bp, 10 predicted proteins | sample 1587861 | NCBI WGS metagenome assembly OIYG01 (sample SAMN03283272) | human gut metagenome | biome: human-associated habitat; material: feces | host: Homo sapiens | place: Peru | collected 2012 | reverse complement strand
CTTATAATCCAGAGTCAAGAAACTGGAAAGCTATAAGTACAGATGAAGAATTTGCGAGAGCAAGAGTATTTACGTCAATTTATAATGATGAGTTGGCTCGTTTGAAAGAAGAGTATGGAGAAAAAGCGAAAGGAAATGTTACTTATAGTAAAATAAAGGCAGATATATCCGCAGAGTTCTCAAAAGGAATGAGTAATAATGAAGGGAATACAATAGATTATTCTATATAAAAAGCTAAAATGTTGAAGATACGAATAGGAGGATGCATATGCGTAAGTTAAAAAGAGTTTTGTCATTTATGTTAGCTGCCATAATGATGATTTCTATGAGTGGAATGAATGTTATGGCGGCAGAACAGCAGGAAACAAGAGAAGGGTATGTTGAAATTGCGCTTGATAATGCAGCAAGCACCTATGCTACAAATTATTATTCAAAAGGGCTTGTTGTATTGAATATTGCAACGGCTGGAGTATCGAACGAATGCAGGATTACTTCAGGAAGTGTTCCTGATGGTGCTACAATCACGAAAGTGGAGTTAAAAGGCACAAAAAGTACAGGCTCAGGAACTGTGTATTGGTATGTGGAACACGAAGCATCTGGCAGAGTTGCAAGTAAAAGATTCGCAAGTCCGGCAACATTTACAGAGTTTAATGGATTGACGGCAGACAGCGCATGGGTTGTGTGGATTGAAGGTGATCCTTGGTCAACAGTAAGGAATGGCAGCATTAAAGTATACTATAATTACTAATCTGATATTGGCTTTTATATGGAATGAATTATATTGTATTTAAAGGGTGAGATGTTTTAACATAGCACCCTTTAAAATATATTTTATTATAAATGTCTATTCAGAGGAATTTGCACAAAAAATTCTATCATTTTTGCGTATAATCTTTTGTATAATGCTTGCGGTGTTAGCATTAGTAGCAGAAGTGGTGTTAAAGGGAAATATTATGAACAAAGAAGAAATCAATACAATATCAAACTCAAGTCCCACTATAGCAAAGCATTGTAGATATTAAGTCGTCAAATGGTACTGCATTAAGAATCGTAACTATCACATTAGATTTCGCTACTTCGATACTCTTTATATTGTTATGCGTATTTTTTGTATAGATTTTTTCGTTAGTTTCCTGTGGTTTTGTAACAGAGCAATTTGTATTCGATGATATATTTGCAATATGGATTTGTATTTAGTAAATAAGTGATTAAGTAAAAGAAAAAGCCTTTCAGAATGGTATGGTGTCTGAAAGGCTTTTGCCTTTTTCTGCAATACAAAGCCATTTTCTGCAAAGGAAATGGTATTGATATGCTTTTCTGCTATGATTAATGTGTATGTAAATAATTTTATGTATATAGGTTTACGCATCGGTTAAATTGTTTGTATAAATTAAGTAAGGGTTAAAAACTTACATTAACGAGAAATGTGGCTTGCACACATTCTGCATTAGACCAAGGAGAGTGAGAAATGGATAAGTATAAAGAACTGATAAGTCTTTTTTCGGATGTCCTCGAAAAATCGAAGGATTACCATATTGCATATATCTATCAGGTGGGCTATGTGTCTTTGGTTGGCTTGCTGAGCAAAGAGGAAGGACAGAACCGGTCAATGATAGTTGATGAAATATTTTCCTCCCCGGAAGAAATGGCAGAAAGTCTACTGCGTAACTGGCGTTGGCAGTGGTTTTATGAAAATAGGGAATTATTGCCACGAAAAGATTATGATGATATTTGCAGACTCGATGACGAGCTGCCGGACAGTCTGCGGGATCGATATAAGCAGGATATTCTAAGTTGGCAGGACAAAATACAGGCTGTCTTACAAAAAGAATGTTAGGTCTGTTTGTATATTAGGCGTCCGATGAGGGAAGTAGCAGATATAAAAACAAATACGATTGCCTGAAGGAACATATACCTTGTGTTTTGGGTAAAGATGAAAAATAAAGCAAGGAAAAAGCTGATAAGCATCGTAAAATAAGTTCTCTTAATGAATGTGCGGTTTTCCTGTGCATCAACTTCCCGATTTGGATGATCAACTGGACCGATGACCAGTATCAGTACGGCGGCAAACAGATACAGTGCAAAAGAGATCGGAATAGATATTGTTAAATATTTTACTGCCAACAGGGAAAATGTGAGTATAAAGCAGGAACCTATAAAACAGGCAAAATATGTTTTCATATGCAAGCCGCCGCTGTAGGAGCGCATAGGAATAAAGAGCAGGAAAAAGAAAAGGCATTCAGGCAGCATACCGAGAAAAAGCGCTATTATAATGCTGCATATGGTACTCACAGACAACTCTAAAAAGCATTGAAAACCGTACTGATAGATTTCAATTAATTCTTCAGTAATTATCTTTTTTTCATATATGTAATTGGTTAATTTCTTCGCTAAATATTCCATGACAGCTCCTTTTTAAAATTCAAAATCAATCTATGCTACTTGGTGTTCTCTGAATATGATCCATACATGACAATGATAACCTGAAATATATTGTCATTGTCCGTTATATCCATTTGACCGTGATAATTTTCGATGGCATGGTTTATGGATGAAAGTCCAAGACCGTGATATATGTTATCGCCCTTTGTAGTTATGTAATGACCAATAATATCTTTTTTGCGCTTTGCCTGATAGTTGTTTCTTATGCATAGCTGAAAGATGTCTTTGGCATAGGAAATATCAAGGCTTATAAATTCTTTTTCGTCTGGAATATTTCGGCAGGCTTCCAGTGCGTTTTCCAGTAAGTTTCCTAAAACTATAGCTAAATGTCCGCTTTCAAATGGAAGGGAAGCGGGTACAAGAACATTGACATTAAACTGTACATTATCCTTTTGTGCTGCAGCATATGCATGATTGATTAGGGAATCAATGACTATGTTACCGCTGTGGGAAATTTCCTCTGGACGATCTCCGGCGCCGACATCTAACATTTGCATTATGTATTTCTCTGCCTCACTGGTCTGTCCTGTCTGAACCATTCCGAGAAGACTGGAGAGATGATTTTTCAAATCATGCCGCAATCTGCGGATTTCAAGGTAGAGACTCTCACGTTCTTCCGCCTGTTGGCTGCAAAGTTCTAGTTGCTGCGCATACAGACGGTTTTGCCCACGCAGTTCAGCGTTCCGGCTGATCCAGTCGTAGACCTCAAAGATAACATAGTTTACAATCAGCAGCAGGAAACTCGCTGTGACGGAGAATATCATATATTCGTTATGGACAGCCGCAATAAGAAATATGTGGTGCATCATATAGATACTGCTGACTGGTATCAGTAAAATGCTCAAAAAGTAAAGCAGGGGAATTTCAGAATAGTGGTTATCCTTGATGCAGTGACTTATGATTACTGATAACAGCAGCATACACATCTTGGATATGAAACTTCCGGCATCCTGAAGCGTTCTGGAATCAAAACCCATAGACATTAGTATCATCATGACAATAACTTCCACTAACATCCATACTGCACATATCAATAAGGAAAATATACAACGCTGTTTGATACTCCTCTTGCGAGTAGCTGAGCTGATCATATATATCAGCAGGACATTCCCGAACAATAGCAGATGTGGCGGGAATATGGAATTGATATTGTTTATGATCAGAAAGACATAATATATGCCCCATTCTATGCAGCTTTTTAAATTTTCATTTGCCGATCCCAAAAATACTTTCATATATTTTCGTATAATGAGAAGGTGGAGTAGCGATAGGAGTAGTTCGGGGATTATTGTTAAATATTCCGTCATTCTTCTATAACCGCCTTTCCGCCTGCAATTTTACAAAGTTGTTGGCGCACGTCCTTCTGCCGATCCTCGCTGATTTTCAATTCTATTTCTTTCCCCATGAAACTGATAGTAATATTAGAAAAATTCATTTTCTTAACATAGTCGTAATTTACTAAAAAAGACTGGTGTATACGCAGAAAATATTGCCTGCTTGCCACCAGTTCCTTTTCCACATTATTGAGCTTTCCATAAAAATGTTCATCGGAACCGTCCTTAAGGTGGATATAAACGATTCTGTTATTGCTTTCAAAATAAACAATGTCTCTTACAGGCACTTTCCGAATTTCCTTGTTGAATGTAAATTGATAGAATACTTCTGTCTCATTGATGCGTTTGCAAGATTCCTTAAAATAACGAGCAAACTGGACATGGTCTAAAGGCTTAGAGAGGAAGCGGAATGGCTCTACTTCAAACAGTTCCTTTAAATAGTTGTCATAGCCTGATACATAAATCAGCAGTACGGTCCGGTCTATTTCACGGATGTATCGTGCAGCCGTTATTCCGTCTACCTGCTCCATTTCAATGTCAATAAATATAAGTTGATAATGCTCGCCGTTCTGAATGCTATTCAGAAGGGTTTTGCCGTCAGAGAATACTTCGGTTTCCACACGGATACCCAGCTTCCGGCTTTCCTGAAACACCAGAGTTTCAATTTCTCCGGAAAATTTTAAATCATCATCACAGATTGCTACTCTCAGCATTTTTCCTCTCTTCCTTTGCAGATCCTTCCCCGCTTTCCTTTTGCGCCTGCTCTAAGCGCTCAAGTATGCAGCGGAGTGTCTTTTGGTTGACTTCGGTCAGGTTCTGATAGCGGATGACAATATCATAACATCTATCCATTTCCTGGTTCATACGGTACTGTCCGTTATAATCACGTTTTACATCTGAAATCCCAAGTATGTAGTCGGTGGTAACATTAAACTGTTTCGATATTTCTATGAGTAAATCAGAAGGAATATCATTAGCGTTGTTTTCTATTCTGCTTACCGCTTGTTGTGTAGTTCCAATTTTCTCGGCAAGGACTTCTTGGGACAAGGATAAATTCTTTCTTAATTCACGAATACGATTATTTTCCATATGTACAACTTCCTTTCATGTACCATTCTTACACAAATATCTTAAATAGACAAACAAGCTAACTGCGTAAATGAGATACGCATATATCGGTAATTAGGACTGATATGCAATTTTGATATCAGTATGGAAATAATTGGGGAAAAATTACATGCTGTGTCGGAATTTCAACATTGAAGGGGAAAAATCTGCAAAATAAGCTATACTTGCAATTAAAATGAAATGGAGGTGTGTTATATGGCAGGCAGCGAAAAGAAAAATATTGCAGCAACAATTTTGGGAAAAGTGGCACTTAATTCTGCAAAAGCAGCAGTAAACAGCAGATGCATGTATTGTCTGCATCAGCCCAAGCAGCCGGCAGGAATAAAAAAGCTTTCCAGATAAGAAGGCTGGCATACGGAAGAAAATGCTGCCATATGTGTGAGGAAACTCATATGTATGGCAGTATTTTTAAGAAAAGAGTTTGGTCAATTCATTTTCATTGTAATGAACTTAAAAATATACAGTAGACAATCTGTACGGTAAATCGAAAAAACATACAAATGATATTCAATATTTGAAACCTATGCGCGTGTTTTTATGCGCAAATATAGGACAGAGATATATTGTATATTTTTGTGTTAGTGGCATATGGGATAAGGAGGTATCCCAATTCAATAAAAAATCATACTGGAGAAAGAATACATATGAAAGGGTGCGACCTGACATAATGTATTCTTTTTTGCTTGTCGAAATATACCGCTTTATGTCTGGGTTTGTATCCGTGGTCCTCCACTCAGTTCTTCATTTCAAAAATAAATTAGAATGGAGAATAGATAAATGAAGGATATAAAATATATTGTTGCGGATAACGTGAGGTTATGCCGAAAAAGACAAAATTTAACACAGGCAGAGCTTGCAGAACGGGCGGATCTGTCGTTGGACTCTATAAAACGGATTGAGAGCGGAAAAAGAACAATGTCGCTAGAGAACTTTTTAAGGCTATCGAATGCTCTACATGTATCATCATCATACTTGATATATGCTCAGGTGGATAAGATACCAGAAGTAGAACGGATACAATGTATTTTAAGGGAAAGGAGCGAAAGGCAAAAGGAATATTTGGTACATATGCTACAAGAGATGGCGGCAGGAATGGATAAGTTATAGATAATATTGGGGAAAAATTACAAGCAGTATGGGAAAAATTACATTATTCGATTTAAAATACAAATTGGAAGTATAATTGTATTATCAATAGAGAAAGGAGGATACTAATATGCGTAAAGAGTATGAAGTTACTGATGCAGAATTAGAGCAGGCAACAGGTGGCGTAGGTCCTGGTTGGTTACCTACTATTACAGATGACTGCCCGAACTCAGTCTTTGTTTGCTGCTAATCAGGCTCGGTAAGTACATGGAAAGAGGCTGTTATTCTATAACCAGATTGAGTTATGGGGTGGCAGCCTCAATCTATATATTGGCTATAAATCATATAGATTAAGCAAAAATATAGAATAAATATAATTATTGTAACAAATATTTAATCTATTTGACTAGGATAAATGTGATATTTTGGTGAGGTGCTAATTATGAAAATGGATGAAATGAAATATGGCGCGAATATACAGGAAAGGATTCCAAAGTATATATCTGAAAATGCTATGGACAAAAAAGAAGTTAAAGACTGGTTTAAAACAATTAAATTACCACAGAGATTTGAAAATAGTTATTATGAATTTTATCAAAAAACAAAGTCAGCATTTTGTGAAACTATCGTTGCAGAAGATTTTGAGTGTAGTAACGATTTATGGCTTCAAGATATTAATATTTTTTTAATTTTTTTTGAAATTAATTATGAAAAAATTAAAAATAATATCAATATTCAGTTAGACACTTCAAAAGAACATCCTTTTAATTTTTTTACAATAAGTTTTATCAAGTATTATCAGAATTATTTTGGCGAACAGTACATGAATTGTATGTGCATTTCACAAAAAGTAATTGACTCAATTATTGAAGAAGAAGTTAGCAAAATTGTATTACAGAACGTTTCCAAGCTATTATTGGCAGAATTAAATGCAGTGGGAAAAGATATGGAAAATGATGAAGAAAAACACATATGTTATATAGAATTCTGCAATAATATAGTAAAAATAACCGAAATGGAAAAAATAATTAAAAAGTATCCTGTTGCATTTAGACTGATAATGGAAGAAAGTAAGCTTTTTCTTGCATTTTTGAAAGAAATAATAGAAAGAACAGATAAAGATTATGAGCAATTAGAAATATCATTTAATATAAAAGGTTCTATAAAAAATATAAAATTAAGCGTTGGCGATACACATAGAGGGAAAAAAAGTGTTGCAATTTTAGAGTTCGAGCAGGGAATTATAGTCTATAAACCAAGAAGTTTGATGATGGATCAAAAATTTGGTGAACTGATAAGACTGATTTCAAAAGATATAAATTGCGATCTTATGACTCCGGTTATTTTAAACCAGGGAAAATATGGATGGCAAGAATATATAGAAAGTAAGGAATGCAATTCGGTTCAGAATGTAAAATCATTTTACTATAAGATGGGAATTTATGCAGGTGTTTTTTATATACTAAAAGCCACGGATCTTCATATGGAAAATGTGGTGTGCAGAGGTTGTAATCCTTACTTTATAGATTTAGAATCTCTTTTTCAAGGATATCGAGGGAAGAAGACGATGACTAATAATAGTTATGAAGGGTATGTAAAACAAATTCGAGAGTCTGTTTTGGCTACTTGTTTATTTCCTGGCGTTATAAATTCTCACAATGCGCTTTATGATATTGCAGGAATTACAGGAAAAGGAGGGCAAACAATTCGAAAAAGGGCGTTAGTTTTTGAAAAAAGGTATTTCTCTGATATGAAGATAGTTCGTAAGGATTATATTGTACCAGAGAAAAAAAACATACCTATCTTAAATGGAGAATTGGTAGAACCTCGTGAGTTTCTAAATGATATACTGTGTGGTTTTGAGGTAATATATGACTATTTTTCGGAGAATAAGGAAAAATTACAATTGTTTTTAAAGGAATTTTTAAATTGTCCGATTCGTGTGATTTTAAGGGATACTTCCAAATATAGTATTTTATTACGTGCTGCTACAGAGGAAAAATACTTACGCAATGCTAAATATTATAACCAGTTATTTGATCGCTTGTGGAATATGACCAACGAAGACGAATCATTTGCAAATATAATAAATTCGGAAAAAGATGATTTGTATATAGGAGATATCCCATATTTTTATACTTATTTAGATAGTACCAGTATCTATGATAGCAGGGATAAAGAAATAACAAATTTTTTTCAAAAAAGTATGTATAAAAACATTAACAATTATATTTTTGAATTATCAGATTCTGATAAATATAGGCAAATGAAATTGATTAGGCAGTCAATGGCAATTCCGATTAAAAGATGGGAATTAAAAGAAAACAAAATAAATTTTTTGCATACTACAAAAGATGAGTTAATTAGTAAACAGGAAATGTTTAAAGAAGCAGAACAGATATATAGTGAAATTGTAAAAATGAAGTATGATGTCAATTCATCAGAGGATATAGTCTGGCCTAAAATACAAATTCTTCCAACAACGCAATGGGCATTTTTGCCGATGGATAATACTTTATATGAAGGAGAATTAGGAATTGCTATTTTTGCAGCTGCTTTATATTTAAACAGACCTAAAAAAGAATATGCTGTTATTGTTGAAAGAATAATTAAGTTTTCTGAACTGTATGAGGAAAGGTATAAATATAATAATAGCTTATCTGCTTTTACTGGGGATGCAGCCGTAGCATACTGCTATTATTATTTGTATTTAGTATTTGATAAAGTACAGTTGAGAGAAAAGGCATTAGATCATTTGTTAAGATGTAAGGAAAAGATAAAAGACGATGAAAGTTATGATATTATAGCGGGATGTGCAGGTACTTTAATCGTAGCTCTTAGAATATATGATAGGGAAAAGGACGAGCAGTTTTTGAAATTAGCAATGAGTTGTGGAAATCATCTAGTGGAAAATGTTGAGGAAAGTGATAACATATTTGGCTGGCATACTGCGGCCGGGAATGGGGTTGTATTAGCAGGAATGTCGCATGGAAATGCAGGGATTGCATGGAGCCTTATGGAATTATACAAAGCAACTAACTGCCTAGAGTATTATAACTGTGCTCAGCGAGCAATAGAATATGAAGATCTTTTATATAGTAAGGAAGATAATAACTGGACAGATTTAAGAAGCCGTGAGAATAGAATTAGGAAGAATTTCCCAGAGCCAGTAAATTGGTGTCATGGTGCGCCAGGAATAGGGATTAGTAGAATATTCTACCAACGGTTAGATGATGAAAAGAATTACGATGATGATATTATGCATGCGATGAAAAAAACGCTAGAGTCTGGATTTGGGGGAAGTGACTGTATGTGCCACGGTTCATTTGGGAATATTGAAGTATTATTATTGCAATTTGAGAAAACTAAGGATATAGAGATATATAATAAGATTTTAAGTATAGTAAAAGTGTTAAAAGAAGAGTCAAAACGTACTGGATGGATTTGCGGTATCCCCCAAAGAACAAAGGCAGCGGGGTTTATGACAGGTTTGAGTGGTATAGGATACGGATTGTTAAGATGCATAAATCCAAATAAAATTCCTTGTGTGTTATCGTTCGATTTTCCAAGTCAGGATAAAGATTAATATTTGCATAGTAATAATAACTTTTTTGCGTATTTATATAGAGGGAGTGGAGATGTAAATGAAAAAGTTTAGAATTCCTTTTTTTGAACAAAGTGAGCAAAGTGAATGTGGATTGTGCTGTATTGCAATGATTATGGCATATTATGGATGCAGTTACGATATCTGTGAATTGCGTTCTGAATATTCTCTAGGGAGAGATGGAACAAATTTATTGTTGCTAAAAAATATTGCAGAAAAAAATGGATTTATGTGTAAGGGATTTAGAATAAATTCTATTAATGATATTTCTTTTCCGGCAATATTGAATGAAGAAAATAAGCATTTTGTTGTTGCTGAAAAAAGGGTGAAAAATTCTGTTGTTATTATTGATCCAAAGAAGGGGCGGTATCGGTTAGATGAAGATGAATTTTTTGAAAAAAATATTCACATTGGCTTAGGAATAAAAACATCTGATAAAGTAAAAAAAAGGAAGAGTTCATTTTCATTGATTTCATATGTTCAATTTATGGATGGAAGTTTTGCCATAAGTATATGTGCTCTATTGTTGACTGTTTTATTGCAGTTGCTTGCGTTAATACCTCCAATTAGTGCAAATTATTTTATTGATAATTATGTTGCACAGGGAAATATAAACATTTCAGAAAAAATTTTAATATATATTTTTTTATTATTATTAACTCAACTTTCCCAGCAGATATTTCCGAATAAAGACTGAATAAATGTGGCTTGAG
>OIYG01002889.1_pt1 | contig 10309 bp, 7 predicted proteins | sample 1587861 | NCBI WGS metagenome assembly OIYG01 (sample SAMN03283272) | human gut metagenome | biome: human-associated habitat; material: feces | host: Homo sapiens | place: Peru | collected 2012 | reverse complement strand
AATTTCTCCAATAGCGCTTTTGCGTTTGCTATAATCAAATTTGGTTTGTTTAAAAGCAAATTCAGTTGTTCTTGATAGATATAATAATTTTTATCAAGCTCGCTATAAGGGTTAATTTCCTGATTTGGAAAAAGGTATGAATCAACATTTAAAAGGCTTTTGAGGTCTTTTTGAGCTTTTAGGGCTTCTTGTTCAGAGGAAGTTAAATATAAAATCTTTTTGTTTTTTAAAATTTTTTCAACCAAAAACAAATCAAAAGGCGAAATAAGCCCATTAAGAGCGAGATTTTCCGTAAAATTTGAATTTAGAAAATTTTTTAAAAAATCAAAATTTAAGTTAAGCATTATTATATTCTTCTATTAAACTTGCGCCTAAAACCCCGCTATAGTCCTCTAATTTGGCTTTTTTAAATTCGGTTAATTGAACAGAAGTTTTAAGAGCTTTATTTTTTGCAAGATAAATCGTTTTATTGTATATTTCATCAATCCCTTGAATTAAGCCTCCGCCAAGGATTATAAGCTCGGGATTTAGGAAATTTATCACATTTGCAATTCCTGTTGATAAAAATTCTTCTGCTTCTTCAACAGCCTGACAAACAACGCTATCAAGCCCATCCAGTGCCATTTTTATGTGTTTTGTCGAAATATTATTCAAATCGCAAAAATCTTGAATTAAAGATTTTCTCCCTTTTTTGATAGCATTTTTGATATTTTTTTCTATTGCGCTGCGTGAAGCATAAGCTTCAAGACATCCTTCAGCGCCACAAGCGCAGGCTTTTCCGTATTGTTGAACGATAGTATGACCTATTTCGCCTGCAAAACCTTGACCATTGTAGATTTTGCGGTTTATAACGATGGCTGAACCTATTCCTGTGCCGATAAAAATACAAACGGCACTGTTGCATTTTTGAGCCGAGCCTATCATTAATTCGCCAATCGTTGAAGCCTCAACGTCGTTTAGGATGTAGGTTTTAACGTTATATCTTTCTTCTAAACTTTTCTTAATTTCAAGATTTTGGCATTCTAAATTTGATGAATCAATCAAAATTCCGTTTTCTTTATCAATTTGACCGGCGCTAGCTATTGATATGAGCCCGATTTCGTCTTTTTCAATTTTTGAAATTTTAAATAATTCATCTAAAGTTTCAAAAATTTTAGATAAGATTTTTTCGTTTCCTTTGTCCTTTTTTGTCTTTTTCTTAACTTCAAAAAGAACTTTTCTATCGCTTTTTTGAACTATGCAGGCTAGAATTTTTGTTCCGCCTAAATCTATTCCGATATTATATTTTGTCATTTTTCTTCATACCAATATTGCGAAGATGGCGCTCAATATCCCTCCACCAGCTGAGTTTTTGTTTATAAAGATATTTATAACCCTCAAAATTTCCGCTTGAGATTTGTTTTTGTTGATTGTCGCAAAATTCTTCAAATTCTTTTTCAAGTTTATGACAAAATTCTTTTCTATCATAATTAAATTCATGGAAAGTTTGAACTTCGCCAAATTCCATTACAACTTCGGGTTTATCTTGTCTTAAAAATGTATAATTCGTTGCAACAGGGCAAATATTTACTCCGCCAAACTGTTTAACCGCATTTTGAACCATATAAGCTATCCCTGATTGGAAAACTTCGGGTCTATAATGTGGCGGACGGATAATTCCTTGCGGGAAAAGCCAAAAGCTGATGTCGCTATCTTTTAAGGTTGAAGCTGCATATTTAAGCGCTTTTATAGCGTCTTGCGGAGTTTTTTTGTTTATTGGAAAACAGCCGATATATTGAAAAAGAGGAAAACGATTCATTTCTTCAATCATTAGGCGAAAACGTGTGTGCATAATATGATGTACGACACTATAGCCTATAATCCCGTCCCACCAATTGTTGTGGTTTGTGTAGAATATCGTAGCCTTAGTCTTATCACGCTTTTCAAGATTTTCTTTCCCTTTGTACATAAAAGAGTGAAATCTTGCTTGAACCATTCGAGAAAAAACATAATTCGCCACCATTTGCCAAAATGGATTATCTTTGGCTGTTCTGAATTTTTCTTCTCTGTTTCTTAAAATAGTTGGCGGAGTATTACTATACAAATGTTCCGGAGATTTAGTTTTCATAATATATAGTCCTATTTATCCTCTATTATTCTATTTAACTGGCAAAATGCTCTAAAAGACATTTGTTCTTTATTAATCTTTTTAACCATATTATCAAGATTAATTCTTCTTGCCAAATCCATTGTCCTAGAATACATTTTCAAGATATTTTGCGCATAATCATGCTTTTCTTTTTCGGGTTTTGAATTAATATATTCACGAGCAATTGTTGTTTTTAAAAGATTTAACCTTGCTTGAAGATAGTATAATTCGTTTTGAATTGCGCTTTGAAGTGCCATATCGCAATACATTTTGGCACTTTCTTTATCGTCTTGTTTTAGATAAATTTTTGCTAAAAGTTCTTGGAAAAGGATTTTGAAATAATAGTTGTTATTTGGAACATTGTCGCAAATTTTAACCGCTTTTTCGCAAATTTCAACGCAGTTCATTTTGGTGTTATTGTAAACAGTGGCTGAAGCTGTGATATACCAAGCTAGAAGTGCTCCAAAAGCTATTTTTTTGGATGAAAAATATTGCATTTGTTCGCTTGCAACTTCAATTGCTTTTAAGTATGATTTTTCTTCCAATAAAACATAGGCAAGCAGTGTCTTAATAAGGTTTTTAGCCACATCATCGCCACAATTATTAGCATAAGCACTCGCTTCAAAAAGTTCATTTTTAATTGTGTCAAAATCTTGTCTTAAAATTTTATTGATTAAACTTATAATGTTCCATAAATTAACCATATTTGGACTATCAATAACATAAGAATAATCGGTTAAAATTTCTTGCAAAATGCCATCAGACTCATCAACATTGCCTTGCGCCGTGTTAGCAATAGCTAAAGCGTATGCCAGCTTGACTTTTAAGCCATCCGCTTTTGAATCACTTTCTTTTGAAAGTTCTTTATTGATTTTATTTATAAGCTCAAACGCAAGCGGAGAGCCTTGTTCGGCGTAGCTCGTTGCAAGAGTAATGTTTGCTTCAAACCAATTTTGAACAATATCGCTCGTTGTAATCCATTTGTGTCTTGTAAATACATTTAGATTTCTTTGCAAAGTCGGCGTAATTTCAATATTAACAAGGGTTGTAACGTCTTGCCAAGAGCCCAAATGCAACAGTGCCTCAAGTTTTCTTGATTTAATTAGCGCAACTTTCAGCTCGTGAACATATTTTTTATCTTGAGCTTCTTTTTGACTGAAATATTTTAAAACATTATCCACAACCTCTACAACGCCCGTGTAGTCTTGAATTAGGTACAATGATTTAATCAAAAATCCTGATAGGTCAATAATTCTATTAACATAGTGTTCTTTATTTTCAGGATTGGTTTTCAAACTGTTTTCAACAGCCACAATCACATTTGTTAAATAATCTTTCGCTTCAAACGGATTTTTGTCGTATACAAGCTTTCCAAGCCTTTCGCAGATGTTGTTTTTAATATATTCAACGTTTGGCGATTTAATGTTTTCAAGAAGAATAAGCGCTTGTTTTTGAGCCATTGCATAAATATTAACATCGCCTATATAGTTTGAATTTCTAAGGCTTTCGGTCCATAAATTAAACGCAAGCTCTTTGTTTCCTGAAATTTGAGCTAAAATTGGGCAAATTAAAGGAGTTGAAGTCACTTTTGAGTGCAATTCATTTAAAAGTTTAATAATATATTCTTTGATGGTTTCATCTTCTTTTGCTCGAATGTAGCAATATGACCACGTTAGAGAGTTTTTAAATCCGTAAACATCTTCATATTTTCTCTTTAAATAGCCTTTTTTAGCTAATTTTAATATCAAAGCAAAATAATCATCTTTAGATAGTTCAAAAACTCGGCTTAATATGTCAAAATTCAAGCTATCACCCAATAATGAAGCTATTGTTAAAAAGACATATTCATCTTTTGCGGTGTCTTTTAAAAATTCTAATCTGTCTTCAAAACATTTTTCTAAAGTTGATGGGAATTCAATATCGATAAATTCTTTTTGAAATTTAACATTTCCGCCATCAAACGTCAAAATCCTGCGCTCAAGCATATATTGAATAATTTGCTCAATATAAGTTATGTTTCCTTGCGCATTGTAGGCGATTTGGGATAAAATTTCGTTTGGAATATCACTGTCTTGACCTAAAAATTTCTTCACAAAAATCTTATTTTCAGAAGTATTCAGCGTTCTTAGGCTGATATTCAAGCAATTTGTATTATCAAATTTGTTTGTTTGGAAATACATTGAAATAGAATGCTTATTTTTATATCCCAAAATCAATTTTGCGTCGTTTTTAAAATAATCATTTTCAACTAAATATTTTAAAAATCCGTATGAAGATTCGTCAATAAGGTCAAAATCATCAATAACAAAAACGATTTTCTTCTTCTTTTTTAAATATTCAAAAACATCTTTTAAACATTTATATGTTAATTCTTTATTTATTAAGATGTTTTCCCAATAATCTTTTTTAATTGGATATATAAGATTGGCAAGGGTTTCAAGCTTATCTTCATCAATTTTATCAAGGTTTAATTTGTTTAAAACAATATTTTCAAAATCCTTAACGCTAAAATCATTTTCAAGAACAACAGGAGTCTCAAACAAGCTTACAAAGAAGCTTTGAATAAGTCCATAAGGGCTAACTTGCGTTAGAGCAGAGCATTTTGCTTGGAAAAGAAGAGTGTTCTTGTGGTTTGCTTTTAAAAATTGATAGCATAAATTATCCAACAAATGCGTTTTTCCCGCACCCCTTGGCGCATTAACAGAAATAGCACGAACTTTTGAGTTATTATCTTCTAAATTCTCTAAAATAATTTGTAAGGTTTTATCATATTTTTCATCTTCGCTTTGTTCGATAATTGGTTTTGTGTCTAAAAGAACCATTTTATAAGAGTCTTGGGCAATTTTAATTAAAGATAATTCGCCCGATAATTTTGAATAAGCGCCTGATGAAACGATGATATCCCTGTCGTTTCCGTATTTTAGCTGATTAACTTCTTTGTTTTTGCGAACTTCATCAATTGTTGAAATTGCAAATTTATAAGTTAAACCGTTGGACAAAGTTTTTTCAAGTATTTCGTTAAATTTTTGAAATTCTTTAGAAAATTCTTCAATTATTTTTAAGATATTTGTTTGCTTATTATAATTGAATTTGAACATCACGCAGTGTGAACTGACAAAGTCGCAAGACGTATTGAACACAATTTTGATTGTTGTTTTGATGTTTTGAATAACTTTTTCTTTAAATTCTTGCTGATTATATCTTTCAAAAGCTTTATCAAGATTTGTAAAATCGATATAAAACAAAAACGGTTTATTTTCTTCTATCGGTTTTTCCTCGATTGGTTTTGTTTCTTCTTTTGAAGAATTTAAAGATGGAATATTTAAAATCTTTTTGTTTTCAGCCTTTGTTGGGCTTTTTTCGATAGCTTTTTTAATTCTTTCTTGTCTGTTTTGGCGAACAAGATTTAACGGAGCCTTGCATTTTCTGCAATTAGCGCTCCAAGCGAAGTTTTTCGTCTTGCATTCGGGGCAAATTTTAATAAATTCATATCCGCAATTTGGGCAACTTGAAGGACCCAAATGCACTTTTTCTTTACATCTTGGGCAAGTGAAAATCAATTTAAGATTGCAATGCGGACAATAAACATCCTCATCAGACACTTTAGTTTTACATTTCGGACAAATCAATTTTGAATAACCTATCGGAATTATAATACTATCAAACTAGATTATAATATAAACATACTATTTTATTGTTTTAATGTAAATTTTGTAAATTTATGTTTTTAATGCTATATTAAGACTATGAAATTAGGAGTAAATATAGATCACATTGCAACTCTTAGAAATGCCAGAGGCGGAGTTGAACCAAGTATTATAGAGGGAGCAAAAATTGCTCTAAAACAAGATATTCTGGCGCTTACAATGCACTTAAGAGAAGATAGACGTCATATTAAAGATAAAGATTTGTATGACGTTAAAAAGCTTGGCGCAAAGATAAATCTTGAAATGGCAGCAGTTGATGAAATTCAAAAAACAGCTTTGGATTTAGTTCCGTATAGCGTTTGCCTTGTTCCCGAAAGACGTCAAGAGATTACAACCGAGGGCGGTTTGGATGTTGATAGTCAAAAAAATAGATTAAAAGAATTTATCAAACCTTTAAAAGATAAAGGAATTTTAGTTAGCATGTTTATCGACCCTGATTTTAAACAGGTTGAAGCGAGTGCCTTTATTGGAGCGGATTATATTGAAATGCACACGGGAAGTTTTTCTGAAGCGTTTTTGAAAAATGATTATGAAGAAGAATTTCAAAAATTGAAAAATGCCGCAAAACACGCTCAAGAGCTTGGTTTAAAGGTTAACGCAGGTCATGGGCTAAATTATGAAAATGTTTATTTAATGCATAAAATTGATGGTTTGTGCGAGCTTAACATTGGTCATAGCATTATTTCTCGAGCTGTTTTTGTCGGTTTAGAACAAGCTATAAAAGATATGCTTGAGTTGGTTAAATAATTTAAAACTTTTAGAAAACTAAAAGCCCTTAAAAATTAATTTAAGGGCTTTTTAAAATCTATTTTATTTTTTATTTAGCAATTGGAGCTAAAATCATTACAACGTTTCTTCCTTCTATCATTGGTTTTTTCTCGATAGCAACAGAACCTTCTTCAAATTCTGTTTGGAATTTATTAATTAAATCAAACGCTAAATGATTATGTTGCATTTCACGTCCTCTTAACATAATAACAACTTTAACTTTATTTCCTGCGCTAAGGAATTTTTTAGCCGCTTTAAGACGAACTTCATAATCATGAACATCAATCTTATAGCGCATTTTCACTTCTTTAATATCAACTGTGTGTTGTTTTTTCTTTGCTTCTTTTGCTCTTTTTTCTGTTTCGTATTTATATTTGCCCCAATCAAGAATTTTAGCTACCGGTGGCGCTTGATTGGCTGAAACCACAACTAAATCTAAATCTTTTTCACGAGCCATTGCTAAGGCTTTGGATGTCGGCACAAGACCGTGGTTATTGCCTTCATCATCAATTAATCTAACTTCTCTGGCTCTAATTTTTTCGTTTACAAGCTCGCCTTGAGCTCTTGAATCATTTCTACTGATAATTTTATCTCCTATTTTTCTTATAACTATTTATACCATGGTAATTTTTTTTTGAAAAGCTTAAAAAGCTTTGGCGTCATATATTTTTTTAATTTCACAGAAATTTTTTATCTCTTTTGTTTCAATTTCATCATTTTTTTGTTTATAACCATTCAGCGTATAAATCTTTCGATTTGCCGTAATCCAAAGGCTATAAGTGCTATTTAGGTTTTCTATTTTTTCTTTTTGAATTAGCTTATCCTCTTTTGAAAAATAATCCAAATTTTTTATATCCGTTTTTAAATAAAAAACTTTACAATCGTTTTTGATTTCGTTTTCAATTTTTTTAGTATTTTCTATAAACTCATTTTTCTTAAAAATATAATTTTTAAAAGACGAATTAACATCATTTTGATATGGAATATTTTCTAAAACCATCAATAAAATGATGGAAAAAAGAATAAGATTTTTGTGTTTTAGGTTTGATTTTTGTAAATAATTAATTAAATATCCAATTCCAAAACAGAAAATAATTAACGAAATAAAGGCTATTCTTGAAATATAGCTAATTCCTTCTGAGCCTATTGTAAAATAGTAAAAATATTTCCAAACAAAAATATCATCAATTCTAATTGAACATAAAAAAATCAAAATTAATAAAATGATGGGTACACCCTTTGAATATTTTATTTTAAAAAGTCCGAAAATGCCTGCTATCATTGTAAAAAATCCAATAGAGCAAGACATCTCGTTAATTTTTAAATTATTCAAAAACACTAAATTTTTAAAAATATAGCTATCTAAAACGCTTAAATTCCTAATCCAGCCCCAAAAGTTTGTTGAATTATAATAAACGCTATCAATCAAATTAACCTGATTTTGCGCAATATACCTTGTTGCAAGGGGAAAATTCAACATAATTGTGTATAAAATAAATAAAATAATAAATTTTTTGTTTTGTCTAAAATAATTTAAAATAAAATCTCTTCCCGTTTTGGGCAAAAGCGCAATAATAACGCCCCAAAATAGAATAAAAATGCTATAAAATCCGTAAAAATAGCAAGTGTAAAACTGTAAAGCTAAAAACACGCTCGATAGCGCAACATAAAGATGATTTTTGTAGTTTTTGTTGTTATTACCGACTTTTAAAATGAATATCAAAGCCAAAATTGAATAAAATTGGGAAAAAAACTGAATTTGAGAACATCTTAAATATCTTAAAATGCTAAATGCAAAGATAAAACTAGCAACAGACGAAGCGAGGCTCGAAAATTTTAATTGCTTTTTAAAAAGGTAATAAAAAATTGAATAATTTAAGATATTTAAAACAATAAATAAAATTTGAAAACTCGTTAAAGGATTTTTGTTAAACGCCCGAATAACCCAATACAAAGGCATTAAGCCAATATAAAAATCTTCAAAAGAAAGAGTATTTTCAAGAGGATACAATATTGGCATATTCCAAATTTCATAGTGAAACGGCACTTGATTTAAAAATAAAAATGAATGTTCTAAAACATAAGCTGAATAAAATATGTCGCTGTTATTCCCTTGTAGTAGGCTAAAACCGCTATTAATCATAGGACTTAGAAAAATAATAAGCCCTATGATTAAAAACAAAAGAAAAATTCCGTATTTTTTTAAACTATTCAAATAATTTATAAATTTCATTCGGTTTAAAAATTCCGTATTCTGTTATTATTCCTGTGATTAATTCAGCAGGAGTCACGTCAAACCCGGGGTTTATAACGTTAACTTCAGGCGCACAAACAAGCTTATCGTTGATTGTTGTAACTTCTTCTTTATCTCTTAATTCAATAATGATTTCTTTTCCGCTTTTGATATTTGGGTCAATTGTTGATTTTGGAGCTGCAATATAAAATGGCACATTATGATATTTTGCAACAATTGCATCCATATATGTTCCGATTTTGTTTGCGCTGTCGCCGTTTAGAGCGATTCTATCCGCCCCAACCACAACAACATCTATCATTCCTTTTTCCATAAAATATGCGCCCATACCGTCTGTGATAAGGGTTGTGTCAATTCCATCTCTAACAAGTTCGTATGTTGTAAGTCTTGCGCCTTGTTGACGAGGGCGAGTTTCATCGGCAAAAACTTTGATTGTGTTATCTTTTAAATATGCACTTCTAACAACCCCAAGAGCTGTTCCCCAGCCTACTGTTGCAAGCGCTCCAGCGTTACAATGTGTTTGAATTGTTGCTCCTTTTGGGATAATTGTTGCGCCATATTCGCCAATTTTTTTGTTGATTTCAATATCCTCATTTTCAAGCTTGATAGCATTTTCAACCAACAAATCGATAATTTCATCGTTTGTTTTATCTAAATTATTTTTAATTAATTCTAATTGAATTGTAATTGCCCAATGCAAATTAACCGCCGTTGGACGAGAAGAGTTGATATAATCGGCTTTAGCTTTAACATCATCATAGAAATTTTTGCTATTTTTATTTTCAATTGCCGCTAAAACAACCCCGTGCGCCCCTGCTATACCGATTGCAGGCGCTCCTCTAACTATCATTGTTTTAATAGCGTCATACATATCATTTGAAGTTGCGATATCAACTTTTTTATATTCATAAGGAATGATTGTCTGATCTATCATTCTTGAAACGTTTTTTTCTTTAATCCATTCAATTGTTTTTTCAATATTCATTTTCTTTTCCTTTTAGTCTTCAATTTTGATATCAAGCGGAGCGTCGTATTCGTTTGGTTTTTTAGCAAACCTGTTCAACACAAAAGCAACCCCCATCCCACTTGCAGCGTTTGTCATAGCAAAAATAATTGATACCATAAAAACAATAATCAAAAATAGCCATAAAGCTTCTTGAATAATGTATGGTATAGCGTATGAGTAATATGTTTTAAATATTAAATGCAAAATTATAACCATAGGACAAAACGAAGCAAAAAAGCCTATTCCGCTAAAAAAGCCGATAAGTCCGCCCAGTGTTGCTCCTTGTTGGTTATCTAAATATGAAAAATAATTTTCTTTTTGGCGTAAATAGCAAATAACAATGACGGAAGAAAAAAATGATAAAATAAATATGGCAAAAATGCTTATAGAAAAAGCATATGAAAAAATGAAAAATAGTGTAACTCCAAAGTTTACATCAAATTTAT
>OIYG01002885.1_pt1 | contig 10319 bp, 5 predicted proteins | sample 1587861 | NCBI WGS metagenome assembly OIYG01 (sample SAMN03283272) | human gut metagenome | biome: human-associated habitat; material: feces | host: Homo sapiens | place: Peru | collected 2012 | reverse complement strand
AATCCATTCTTCTAAAAATCCAAGCAAGCCCTAACGACCGATTTGGGATAAAAACCAAGAAGGGCTGTGCTCAGCTTCGCCGTTTGTTTGCGTAAGCTGAGCACAGCCCATGTCTTTATTCTCTTTTCGTTCTTGTTCTTTATTTCGCAATCTCCAGCTCCACCACCTTGTCCACGTCTGTGGGTGCCTGGTCGAGCGATAGGATAACGCCGCCGTCACATTTCTGCATGCGCACGGGCTTGCGCGACACATAGTCGACGGCTTTCTTTATGCGCACGTTGCCTGTGGGCAGATAGAGCGCCTTGTCCTTAAGGTCGAGGATGTGGACAAACAGGCGGTTCTGCTTCTGCGTGGTCACACCCCAGGGGTGAGGAGCCACGATGCCGCCGCGTGTGCCGTAGATGGTCTCGCCGTAGATGTTCATCCACTCGCCAACCTTCTTCAGACGCTCCACAGCCACCTCGGGCAAGCAGCCGTCGGGTTGCGGGCCAATGTTCATGAGCAGGTTGGCGTTGCGTCCGGCTGCCTTTACAAGATAGTGGATAAGGGTTTCGGGCGACTTGTAGTTTTGGTCCGTGATCTTGTATCCCCACATGCCGTTCATGGTCTCGCAGGTCTCAAGCGGCAGGGGCGAAATTTGCTGTCCCGACAACCCTGCCGAGTTTTCGCCTGGCAGGTCGCGCTCAAACATCTGGAAATCTTCGCCCTCAAACGGGGCGCTGTGGTGGTTGTTGCCAATGAGACATGCTGGCTGCAGACGGTGTATGAGCGCATACTGCTCAGGCAAACGCCAGTCGAACGACGGGTTGATGTCCTGATCCCACAAACCGTCAAACCAGATGGCACCCACACGGCCATAGTTGGTGAGCAGCTCTGTGAGCTGGTTGTTCATGAAAGCATAATAAGAGTCCCAGTTTTGCGTCTCCTTCGGACGTCCTGTGCCCAAGCCTGTGCGGCCGAGGGGTGCATCCTCGCGCTGCCAGTCGATGTGCGAGTAATAGAAATGAATGTCTATGCCCTGTTTGTGACACTCGTCAGCCAGCTCCTTCACGATGTCGCGCTTGAAGGGTGTGGCGTCAACGATGTTATAGTTGGACCACTTTGAGTGGAACATCGAGAATCCCTCGTGGTGGCGTGTGGTGAAGCAGATATAATTTGCTCCCGATGCCTTTATTGCCGACACCCATTCATGGGCGTTGAAGCGTGAGGGGTAGAATCCGCCAGCGAGCTTGGCATACTCTTTATAGTTGAGGTCTTTGTTGGTCATGGTCCATTCGCCTGTTGCGAGCATGGAGTAGAGGCCCCAATGGAGGAATATGCCGAACTTGGAGTCTTGGAAATGGCTACGCGCCTCAAGGTTCTCCTTTGTGGGCTGATAGTGTTGTGCCGGTTGCGCTGTGGCTCCCGACAGCGTAAGTGCGAAAAGCACAGATGTCAAAAGTTTTCTCATATATTTTTTTAGTTGTTTTGGTTTTAACACACAAAAAATTTGGTTTCTATGCAAAAGTAAGCATAAAACGGCTAAAAACCTACGGTTCTTCTATAAAAAACTTTTTGCATAATTGTTGCGCCTTGTTTTTATGAGTCTTTGCTTTTTTTATGGACGTTTGCCCTGTCCCCTAAAAAAACTGTTTTTAGAAGCTCAGGCACAGCCGGGCGCTGAGCACGATAAACTGTCCGTTCGCGTTGTTGACATATTGAAACGAAGGCTGCACGGCAACGGTTTCGCTCAGTTGTCGGCGCCATGTCAGCTCCACAGACCACTCGTTGCCTTCCTGAAAACGTGCGTATTGTCCGGACAGTCCACACTCGTTGAGGCTGTCTCTGTAGGCGCATCCCATCTCCGCATAACGGTAACACTCGTTCTTGCGCGATGTGTTTTCCGAATATTGTGCCATGCAGACCACGCTTCTGTCGCCTGCTGTCCAGACGGGTTGCTCTCCATAAAGCCACCAGGCAAAGGTCGTCTTGCTCGTTGTCTTCTCGGTCGGAGCTAGCTCTTCATCGTCGTTTTCTGAAGCTGAAGAGCCTTTTTCTGCATCTGAAGACCTGTTAACTGTTCCTGAAAATCTCTTATCTGCTCTTGAAAGTTCATTGACAGCCCCGTCTTTTGCCCCAAAAGGCTCCTGCTCGCACGTCAGATGTTGGCGTGTGTGCACGGTAAGTCCTGCAAAATAGCGGGCATCATGAGCCGAATATTCCAGTTGTGAGATGTTGAACACGCCATCTCTCTTTGGGCGCACAAGAAACGGGTTGTCGTTGCCCTTCCATCCGTTATAGCCCGTGCCGTTGTAAAGACTGTTTCTGAAGGTCCAAGGGCCTCGTGTCACATCAAAATAGAGGGTCAGGCCCGAGAACGGATAGTTGGCTATGGGGTAGCTGGCGGCAATGGTGGGGAATATGCCGCACGAACTGTTGGTGAAGAGCGATGTCACGTCGGATGTGAAGAAGTCTTCGTTCACGTTTCTCACGCCTACAAACAGGTGTGCGTTACGCCATGTGTGCATGTAGCCGAGCACGGCAATGGCAGCAAACATGTTGTCGGTTTCGATGTTTGAGAAGCCTTGCCAGTCGGCAAGAATAGTCTCTTCTTTTGTCTTTGCCACATGTAGCGTGGCAGCCTCAAACGCTCCCTTGCCGTTTGCCAGCGGCAACCTCATGTTGAGCCTTAAGAGGTTCACCAAGTTGGTGCGTTTGTTCATGTCCCATTGCCACTCAGAGGTCAGCTCTCCGCTAAACTCCTGGGCAAAGGAAAGGCATGGAGCGATGCTGAAAATGACGAGCACTATTTTTCTTTTCATAATGTCATTCTGCGCTTTTCCCAATTGTCGTTTTTGCGCTTTTCTTATTGTTATCTAAAACTTGTCTTCTCTTTTTCGTGGTGCAAAGTTACACAAAATATCGCGAAAGCACCTACTTAACCGTTAGAACGTTATTGGAAAACTGTTGGAACATAAAGGGTAGGGAAGAGTAAAAGGCCAAACAAAGCTGTTTTAAACTTAAAAAATGTTTGCAGGTTTTGAGGAAAGAACAAAATTTATTATTTTTGTATCAGTTTTTAACGGCTTCGGAGTTTTTTTCTTCGAAGAGGTATGACCACACCGACGGCACGCTCTATTGGGCTGCCAACCTTATTGAGGGCAACGAACCAGTAGAGGTTGTTTAAAGGATAACGCGTAATTTCTATAATTTCGGTATCGGTTTAGTAGACATAAGCACCACAGCATAGAGGCGTGTGATGAGGGACGATGTTGTGCCTCATCAGAAATTGTAAAAATAAGAAATAAACCCTTTTTAAAAACAAAATGAAATCAAAGATTTTTCAGTTGATGCTCCTTTTTGGCGCATTGACAGTCTCATTTGCGGCCCAAGCGGGCGATGTTAACAATAAAAACAATGTAAAGGACGACAACGGGCGTGTCGCTTCTTCCGTGAACAATAATGCGGAGGCACCCAAGAATACAGACGCCAACGTTTATGGCCATGTGAAAGATGCCAAGACGGGCGAGCATCTTCCTTACGTCCTTGTGCAACTGAAAGGAACAACCATAGCCACAACAACCGACAAGACAGGCCACTACTTTCTGAAGAACCTGCCTGAAGGAACGTTTGTCGTTGAGGCTAAATATCTGGGCTATGCCACTCAAAGCAAGACCATAAACGTTAAGCACGACACAAGCAAGGAGCTCAACTTCAGTCTCTCGCCAAGCGACATGAACCTCGACGAGGTGGTTGTTTCTGCCAACAGAAACGAGACGAAACGCCGGCTGGCGCCAAACCTGGTGAACGTGATCGGCGGAAAGCTGTTTGACATCACACAGAGCACATGTCTGGCGCAGGGACTCAACTTCCAGCCTGGCGTGCGCACGGAGGACGACTGCCAAAACTGTGGCTTCACGCAGGTGCGCATTAACGGTCTCGATGGCCACTACTCTCAGATCCTGGTCGATTCGCGCCCTGTGTTTTCTTCCTTGAACGGCGTTTACGGCTTGGAGCAGATTCCGGCCAACATGATTGATCGCGTGGAGGTGGTGCGTGGTGGAGGCTCGGCCCTCTTCGGAGCATCTGCCATCGGCGGAACCATCAACATCATAACCAAGGAGCCTATCCGCAATTCGGCTTCCTTCGGCCACACCTTCATGTCGCAGGGCGGGGCCAACTCGTTCGACAACGTGACGACGGGCAATGTGTCTCTGGTAACTGATGACAACAAGGCTGGCGTCTATGCCTATGGGCAGACACGCACCCGCCAAGGCTATGACCACGACGGCGACGGCTACACGGAGCTGCCAGAGCTGAAAAGCCAGACGTTCGGTCTCAACACTTATCTTCGTCTCAGTCCTTTCTCAAAGTTGAGCCTTCAGTATCACGGCATCCATGAGTTTCGCCGTGGCGGCAACAAGCTCGACCAGATAGCCCATGTTGCTAATGTTACAGAGCAGGTAGAGCACAACATTCAGGGCGGTGGACTTACTTACGACTTCTTTTCTCCTGACGAAAAGAACCGCCTGTCGGCTTATTTCTCGTTCCAGACAACGGCTCGCAAGAGCTATTATGGCGGCATCGGTGAGGGAACGGAAGAAGACATTGAAGCTGCTGAGAAGGCATACGGCACGACACACGACCTCACTTATGTCGCAGGAACACAGTATGTCCATTCCTTCGGCAAGCTGCTCTTCATGCCTTCTGACCTTACCCTTGGCGCAGAGTATAACTTTGATGGCTTGAAAGATGTTATCCTCGGCTACGACCGCCACTTCAAACAAGATGTGCGCATAGGCAGTTTTTTCTTCCAGAACGAGTGGAAGAACAAGCAATGGAGTTTCCTCTTGGGTGGCCGACTGGACAAGCACAACCTGATGGACCACGTTATCTTCTCGCCTCGTGCCAACCTCCGCTTTAACCCTACTGAGAATGTTAACCTGCGCCTCACCTACGCTGGCGGCTTCCGTGCGCCTCAGGCGTTCGATGAAGACCTGCATGTGGGCGTAGTGGGTGGCGAGCGACTGGTCACGGTCTTGGCAGACAACCTGAAGGAGGAGCGTTCCAACAGTTTCAGCCTTTCTGCCGATCTCTACCATAAGTTTGGCTCGGTTCAGACCAACCTGTTGATCGAGGGCTTTTATACAGACCTGAACGATGTGTTCGCTCTCCGTCAGCTTGATCAGCCTGACGCTCAGGGCAATACCGTGCAAGAACGTTATAATGCCTACGGCGCAAAGGTGCTCGGTCTGAACATAGAAGCCAAGGCCATGTTCACCCGTTGGTTCACGCTTCAGGCTGGCATCACCTTGCAGCAGAGTCATTATGACGAGGCCATTGCATGGAACGATGAGGTGCCGGAACAGAAGTATAAGAAGATGATGCGCACCCCCAACACCTATGGCTATTTTACAGCCACGTTCACACCCGTGAAGCGTTTCACGGCTTCTCTCACAGGCAACTACACGGGCAGCATGCTCGTCGGCCACTCGGCAGGTTCGGGTGTTGAGGAGCCTGTGGCTGTGAACACGCCAAAGTTTATGGAGGTAAACATGAAGCTGGCTTACGACTTCCCCGTCTGCAAGTATCTCACCCTTCAGGTGAATGGTGGCATTCAGAACATAACCAATGCTTACCAGAACGATTTTGACAAGGGCTGGAATCGCGATTCAAGCTACATCTATGGCCCTTCTCTTCCCAGAAGCTATTTTGTCGGCGTCAAAGTGAGCTACTAAGCCCTTCTATTTCGCCTTTTATATAATTGTAATATGCCGCATATCTGAAGATCGATTTCTGCCTTCTGAAGAAAGATTTTTGTCTTTGCAAGCTATATAGGTTTTGCCTTTGCAAGAAGGCAAATAAAAGGCCTCTCGCGAGTGGCTTCGTTAGCCATTGCGAGAGGCTTTATGGGTTTATTAAAGGCCGCTTGATTGGCTTCTTGTGAGAGGCCTGATAACCTTCTTCCAAGAGGCTTGCTTAGCTGTTGTAAAGGCCTTGTTTAGCTGTTGTAAGATGCTTGCTTGGCTGTCTTAAACATCATGTTTAGCTATCTTAAACATCATGTTTAGCTATCTTAAATGTCATGTTTATAATCCGACCTTGACCATGATGCCAAGCACAGAACGTGTGCCTCCGACGTAGGTAGGGAAGCCGATCTGACGACCTGAGTTGCCTGCGTCGACCACATACTTCTCGTCAAGAATGTTTTTGCCGAAGGCACCAATCTCATAGTAGACCTTGCCGGGCTGGAAACGGTAGCCGGCTGTGAAGTTGAGCAAGCCATAAGCATCTTGTGTGAGCTCTGGCTCGTTGCTCTCTTCGAAGAACACTTTCGACTTCCATGAGTAGGTCGGACGGAAATAGATTGAGGCGCTCTTGCTTGTGGGCACGTTGAGGTCCATGCCCACGGCAAAGCTGTTCTTCGGGGTCAGGCGGAAACGGTTGCCGGCATAGCGTTGGGCGTTGCCCTTGTCGTCCTTGTCGTTAAACTTTCCCTCGATGTAAGCCCAGTTGCCGAAGATGTTAAGCCAGCGGCAAGGCGAATAGTTGATGCTTGCCTCAAGACCGAAGCTGTGGGCGCGTCCAGCGTCGTCATACTCATACTTGCTTGTGGTGGCGTTGAACACAGAGGTTTGGTAGTTGTACCAGTCGTAAAAATATGCGCAGAAGTCGTAGCCCAGACGGCCTTGTAGCAGGCTGCCCTTCACGCCGGCCTCGTAGCTGTAGATAATCTCGGGCTTGAGCGTTTCAAAGTCTTTCGGGTCGTTGTTGAAATAGAGCACGCCAGGTCGGCGTCCGCGCGACACGCTTGCGTAGATGTTGTTGCGGCCAATCATGTAGTTGAGCGCCGCACGTCCCACCCAAGACCAGTAGCTGTCTTTGGCTGTGACCTTGGCTCCTCCCTCTGTTGGGTGATAGAGCACGGCTCCGAACATGCTCGGCACGGTTGCCGACGAGTAGCCTGTCTGCTGGTGCTCATAGGTACCTCTCACACCGAGGGTGAAGTTGAGGTTCTTTGTGAGCTTCAGCGTTCCGTCAGCATAAACCTCCACGGCTTGGTTTGTGCCATAGTTTTTGCCCTGTTCTGTGTAGGCTGTGTCGAGCGTCTTGCCCGAGATGCCTTGCAGCGTGGCCTGTATGGATCGTCCGTTGTCGCCCATAGCAGCAAGCATCTGGTCAAGATCCATGCCAATGGTGCCGAGGGCAGCCTTCAGGTCGCCATAGATGTCGGGTGTGGTGGTCTGTGGCACCAGTTTGCCGTTCTCATCGGTAGCAGGACTGTCGGGAAACCATTTCCCCATCAGTTGGTTAAGAGCAGCATCGACCATGGGCAGATAAGCCGCTGGGAGCGACTGGCTGAGCAGCGCCTTGACGTTGTCTATCTGGCTGCTAAGCGATGCCTTGACGCTCTTCTGTATGAACACAGGGTAAAGATATTGCAGGTTGGCTTTTGCGTTGACATCCTGTGATGAGTTCTCATAGAAATAGCTTGCTCCCACGAAGCCTGAGAAGCGGCTCTTGTCGTCATAGTTGAGACGTAGTTCTTGGCTAAACTGCGTTCCCTTTCCCTTCTCTTCACAGAGCAGCAGGGGCAGATATGTGCCGTCGGCATCGAAATGTTCATCGCTGTTGAAGGCTCTGAAACCTGTTATGGAGCTTAGCGACCAGCGCTTGTTGATGTTGTGCTCAATGTTGAGCAAGGCGCCTCCCACGTTGCGCTTTATGCCGAGCTGCTTGCCCGCTTCGAGGTTTGCCGGGCTGTTGGGGTCGCTGTTGCCGAAAGCGGGGTTTATGCTGTGGAACGATGTGCCGGGGTAAGAGTCGTGCTGATAGTCGAGCACCAAGCCTATCGACGTGTCGTCGTTGGCCCACCATTGGGTAGAGTTTCTGAAGGCCAGGGCGTTCTTGCCGTTCAGACGGCCACCTGACTCGTTCTTTATAAAGCCGTCGCGGGCATCATAGAAGAAAGCGAAGCGGTTAGCCAGCTTTCCCTTCACGACAGGCGTGTTTATGAAGCCTGTGAGCTGGCGCTGGTTGTAGCTGCCATAGTTTGCTGACAGCTCGCCCGCGAGCTTGTCTACGGGCTTGTGACGCAATATGCTTATGCCGCCAATCTCGGCGCCTCTTCCGAACAAGGTGCCTTGAGGGCCCTTTGCCACCTCTATGCGTTCAAGGTCGAAGAGCTCCACCGCCGAAGCGCGGCTTCGTGATGTAGACACACCGTCCATGAAGACCGACACGCGCGGCTGCGAGTAGGCCTCGCCATCGTCGGAGGTGACGCCACGAATGACGTAGCCTGGGTTGTTGGGGCTTTGCAGCTGAATCTGCACGCCGGGCGTAAACTGTGCCACGTCGTCGAGCTGGTGCATGTTGAGCTTTTCCATAGCGCTTCCTGTGAGTGCGCTCACGGCCACCGGAATGTCAAGTATGCTCTGTTTCTTCTTCTGTGTTGTGACGATAACCTCGCCCAAGGCGTGGGTGTCTTCCTTCATCACCACCTTTATGTTTTTGCCGTCAGCTGTTTTTGTCGTTGTGCAATAGCCAATGTAAGAAAAGGTGAGCTTGTCGCCCTTGTTGGTGTTTAGCTTAAACTCGCCGTTCATGTCGGTCTGCACATTCTTGTTGCCGTAGTTCACGACCACGCCCGGCAGAGCCTCGCCCAGCTCGTTGACCACCCTGCCTGCTATGGCGTTCACGTCAAGGGCGCTTACGGCTGTCTTGTTGTCGTCGGCCGTGTTGGCTGCCGTTGCGTTCACGCCAATGGCACCTTGTGCGAGCAAGGCAATGGCTGTCATTGTCAATACTTTCTTCTTCATTCTGATTTCTTCTTTTGTCAATTTCTTTTTTCTTTTGCTTTAGAGATTTTTTTTTATTGAACCTTCGAATGCGTTTTTTTTATTTTTTATAGCTTGTGTTTTTGTAGCTTATGCAATTGTTGTTGTCAGCCACGCCCGTGTCGGTAGAGAGATGCTGTCCTATCTTGTTCATGATGAACGCCCACTTCCACGAGTAGCGTTTAAGACGTTTCACAGCCGTCTTAAGGCGTTCTTTAAACAGGTTTGAGGGCTTCTCGTCGCCAGCCAGATGCATGGCGTAAGCCTCGCCTAAGATGCCGGCACACTCGCTCTTCACGTCTTCAGGCACCTTCTTGGGAACCATCTGATCCATGACGCCGCTCAGGGCCGATGTGGCAAAGCGCTCGCTCTTTTGCTGTAGCGTTTCGGTGCTGCCGTTCATCGATGAGAGCGCTTCCACACGCTCTGTCTTTATGTTTAGCGTGCCCTTGCTGGTGTCGACGTCAATCAGACGATAGGGGTGGGGATAGCTCACGGTAGAGCCAGTCTCGATGTCTGTAAGCCCATACTGTTGCGAGATGTCTTGTGCATGGAAATGGCCTGTAAAGCACACCTTTATGCCCGTCTTGGCAAGCTGTTTGGCGTTCTTCTTCCAGTCGTTGACAAGATATTCTTTCATTATCTTGTCTTGCCAACGGAAGTGGCTCACGATGCCGTGGTGCATCATCATGAAAACCTCCATGCCCAGCTTGTGGGCCTTGTCGGCTTCGCTCTCAATGAACTGCATGGTTTGTGGTTTTATGCGTCCAGAGGTCACGCAGATGTCCTTGTCGAAGTTGTTGTCTTCATAGCGGCACGCATCGACGGCTATAAGACGTGTCTTGTCGTCGAGCTGTGCAACATAAGAGAGCGAGAAGTCGTCTCGTGCCAATGCATCGCCATAGCCATATTGGTCATAGATCTGTGCAAACTCGTCGGGCGAAACTGTTGTTGTGCGTGTTGTCTTGTCGCCATCATAAATTTTGGCGTGTGGGTTGTTGATGTCGTGGTTGCCTGGAATGACGAACACCCTTATGCCTTGCGCTTTCAAGGGCTTCAGATAGCGGTCTGCCAGAAGTTCGTGCGACACCTTCTCGCCGTCTTTTGTGAGGTCGCCAGTTATAAACACCACTTGCGGGTTGTATGCCTGGATGTGTTTGCTTACAGAGTCGAGCAGTTCGTGACTCTCAACCAGCAGTTTCCTGTCGTCGGCAATGTAATCGTCAAACGCCTTACCCTCCTTCTGCAAAAGGGCTGGGGCCATGAGGTGAACGTCAGAAATTACCGCCAAGCGTTTTAGCGGTTCTTGTTGTGCATAGATTGTGGATGTGCTTAATGCGTATGCGCCTAATAATGCTGCAACCAATGTTATCCTGAATGTTTTCATCTTTTCTTTGATTGTCTTATTCTTTATTTTTTTTATTGAATGATTGTCTTTATCGAATAATCGTCTTTATCGAATAATCATCATTATTTAGTGTTTACTGAATAATTTATAACTCT
>OIYG01002883.1_pt1 | contig 10324 bp, 11 predicted proteins | sample 1587861 | NCBI WGS metagenome assembly OIYG01 (sample SAMN03283272) | human gut metagenome | biome: human-associated habitat; material: feces | host: Homo sapiens | place: Peru | collected 2012 | reverse complement strand
TCGATAATTTATTCATATTTTAGGGTAAATAAGAGAGGTAATCCACATATATTTCATAGGGGGATTGCACCTCTCTTTCTATCTTATACCTAAATTTTACCAACTTTTTATAAATTTTGCAAGTATTTTTATCAATATTTTCTTTATATTTAAAAAACAGACCTATAAAAAGTCTGTGTTTCATAACTAACCATTAAGTTTCTCTTTAATAATACTACTAACACGGCCCATATCGAACCTGCCACTAACCTTAGGGGTAACTTCTCTCATAACCTTACCCATTTCCTTAATGTTACTAGCACCAGTTGAACTAATAGCCTCATTAATAATATTAATAACTTCTTCTTCACTCATCTCTTCCGGCATATACTCTTTTAAAACATCAATTTCCTTCTCATTTTGCTGAACCAAATCTAATCTACCAGCCTTAGTAAACTCAGCTATACTGTCTTTTCTCATTTTAATCTGTTTACTAATTAACTTAATAATCTCATCATCACTAAGTTCTTCCCTTTTAAGATTAATCTTTTCTAATTGTACGGCACCCTTAACCATTCTAACAACACCAAGTTTAAAAGTGTCCTTACTCTTCATATATACCTTTAAATCTTCATTAATTCTTTCTTGTAAACTCAATGTAATCACCTCATCTAACGATTTTTTTTACGACTATTTCTTCTTGAATTAATAGTATTTTGTTTCTTTTCTTCTCTAAGTCTAACTCCTTTTTTCTTATAGCCGTTTGCTCTTTCTCTAGCTTTGGAAAGGATACCATTTTTTGCAACTTGAGTATTAAAAGCCCTAATACCTTGGTCAACATTATTATTCTTAACAGATACTGACATTACTACTACCTCCCTTCCGCTAACGATAGTATTATAACATTATATTACCCAATAATCAAGACCTAGAAAGAGAAAAAAGATAGAAAAACTAAATTTTTTCTACCTCTATCCTTGCCGTAAACTCATTAATGCTAACATCAGTGCCCTTATTACTACCCCTTTCTATCCTTGTAGATAAAGTTTCTGTCATAATAAATTCCTCATTAGCACTAATACTTTCATATAACTTATCATCACAATCAATATAAAGAATAATCCTATCCGTAATATCAAAATCCTTACTCTTTCGAAGTTGTTGCACCTTAGATACAACCTCTCTTGCATTACCTTCCCTGATTAACTCATCCGTAAGATTAGTATTAAGAACAATAAACAAATTATTATAAACTTCCGTATCATAACCCTCTTTACTACTAATTCTCTCCTCTACCATATCAGGCGTAATACAATACTCTTCACTTCCCAAAGTAATAACAAGTTCCCCATTATGAAGCCTCTTCACATCCTCTTCATTAATACCCTCTAAGAACTTTGTAAACTCCTTAATATTACTACCCATAACCTTACCAACCACTTTAAAGTTAGGCTTATAAGAAACATTCATATAATGAGAAATATTATCATCATAACAAATATTCTTAACATTAAGTTCTTCCTTAATCAAACTATCAATATCACCAATAACACTCTCATACTTCTTATCAATAATAACTTCACTAAGAGGCTGTCTAATCTTAATAGATTCCCTTTCTCTAACATTACGGCCAAGACTAATCAAATCCCTAACAAGATCCATTTTCTCTTCCAAAGCATCATTAATATACGATTCATTATATGTAGGGAAGTCCGTTAAATGAACACTCTCCTCATTCGTTAAGCAAGTATAAATCTCTTCTGCTGTAAAGCTAGCAATAGGTGCAATAAGTTTGCAAATACCCGTAAGAACCTCGTACACAGTCATATAAACACTTCTTTTACTATCATTCATCTCACTTGCCCAGAACCTATCCCTGTTCCTCCTAATATACCAGTTAGATAAATCATCACTCACAAACTCAGTAACAAGTCTCACAACCCTGTTCAAGTCATATTCATTGTAAGCCTCCGTAACCATCTTTACAAGCCTATTATACTTCGATAATACCCATTTATCAGTATCTTCTCGGTTTTCATAAGAGATAGTACACGTTCCCATATCTGAGATACCATCCGCGGTAGCGTAAATAGCAAAAAAGTTATAACAGTTCCTAAGTGGGTTAAAGAACTTCGAGTGAACCTCTTTAAGACCCTCAATATCAAATTTAAGAGGTGTCCATACAGGGGATGCATAAAGCATATACCATCTAAGCGGGTCAGCACCATATTCTTCCATCGTTTTAATAGGGTCAATAATATTACCAACACTCTTACTCATCTTCTTACCATAAGCATCTAACATCATATCATTAACAACCACATTCTTAAATGAAGATTTACCACTAATAATAGTCGAGATAACAAGAAGAACATAGAACCAGCCTCTCGTTTGATCAATACCCTCAGCAATAAAATCAGCTGGAAATTGACTTTCAAATAACTCCCTATTTTCAAACGGATAATGCATTTGAGCATAAGGCATAACCCCACTATCAAACCAAACATCCATAACATCACTAACCCTATTCATAACCTTACCACACTCTGGGCACTTAATATGAATATTATCAACATAAGGACGATGAAGTTCCAAATTATCATCAATATCCTCTATCGCCTTATCCCTAAGTTCTTTAATACTACCAACACTCTCAAAGTGACCACAATCACACATCCATACCGGTAGCGGACATCCCCAGAACCTATTCCTAGATATACCCCAGTCTACCATATTCTCTAGCCAGTTATTAAATCTCTTTGTGCCAACATAACTAGGATGCCAGTTAACCTCCTTGTTAGCCGCAATAATCCTATCCTTATAAGCCGTTGTCTTAATATACCAAGCCGGTTTAGCATAATAAATTAAAGGATTCTTACATCTCCAACAATGCGGATAGTCGTGTACCATCTTAATCTTCTTAAAGAGTTTATCATTACTCTTAAGCCATTTAATAATATCAATCTCAAGTTCACTATCCGTAACAAGCCTACCTTCCCACGGACCAAGCAAATACTTACCATCCTTACCAACAGGATTAACAAAACCAATACCATTTTCTGAGCATACTCTACCATCATCAGCACCATAAGCAGGAGCAATATGAACAATACCCGTTCCATCCGTACAAGTAACATAATTATCAGCTAGAACCTCAAAAGCCTTACCATCTACCTTAGCAAAAGGCATAAGTTGTTCATATTTAATACCAACCAAATCCTTGCCCTTATAAGTATCAAGAACCCTGTATTCTTCACCCAGTACCCTATCAGCAAGGTCTTTAGCAACAATAAATTTATAACCCATACTCTCAGCCTTAATATAAGAAATATCAGGATTAACACATAAAGCAACATTTGCAATAAGAGTCCAAGGAGTTGTCGTCCATACTAAGAAATACTCATCACTATCCACCCTCTTAAAAGGAACAATAACCGTATTAACACTAACCTCCTTGTATCCCTGTGATACCTCGTGACTAGCAAGTTCTGTCCCACATCTAGGACAGTAAGGAAGAACCTTGCTACCATAATAAAGAAGCCCTTTCTTATTCATTTCATTAAGAACCCACCATTCACTCTCAATATAATCATTACTACAAGTAATATAAGGATTATCTACATCAATAAATTGACCCTGCATATCCGTAACCCTTCTAACCTCATCAATATTACTATCCGTCTCTTTCTTACATTCCTCACAAAACTTCTCAATACCCAAGTTCTCAATATCAGCCTTAGACTTAAAACCTAATTTCTTTTCAACATTAACCTCGATAGGTAACCCGTGCGTATCAAGACCAATCTTACGAAGAACCCTATAACCCTGCATTGTCTTATATTTGCAGAATGCATCCTTAATAGTTTTCGCAAACACGTGATGAATACCAGGCTTTGCATTAGCATAAATAGGGCCATCATAGAAAACAAAATCCTCTTTGCCCTCTCTATTAGCAATCGTCCTCTCTAAAATATTCATCTCTTTCCATTTCTTACTTATCCTTTGTTCTACTGTACTCGTCTTTTCTTTACTCAATTCTTTAAATTCCATAATTCCTCCTTTAAAACAAAAAAGCCCTATAAGTGTAAGGACGACAAACCGCGGTACCACCCTACTTCACAAATAGTGCTCTTTCTTTGATAACGGGCCTTGCCCGGACTTTCCTACTAATTTCAGAAAAACACAATCAGAAGTGATCTATATGCAGAATTTATATTGACTCTCACCACCCGTCAACTCTCTTTGCTAAACCACTGCATACCGGCTTCCTCGCTTGCTTTTAAAAATTAACAACTCAATTATAATAAATAATTAAAGCTTTGTCAAGATGTTTTAACATTTTTTTATTGGCCCTATTGGGGGCTATAACAGAGTAATAATATCAAGACTAATCAAAATCAGATATCCTATAACCCAATTTATTAAGTTCTTTATACACTCTACTTATTGGCATTCCTAAAATATTATAATAGTCACCATTAATTTTTGGAATATAAATAGCTGACTTACCAGCAATTGAATAACCACATCTTTCAAATATATATTGTTCATTATCAATATACCACTCAATTTCCTCATCTGGAAGTTCATCAAAATAAACCTCCGTAACTTCATTAATGGTTGTTGTTTTATCCTGATATAAATCTATAATTGTAACTCCAGTAACAGCATAATTAACTCTACCAGATAATTTTCTTAACATAGATTTAGCTTGTTCTTTTGACTTTGGCTTTTCCAACTTCTTACCATCTATAAAAATTATAGAGTCAGCAGAAAGAATAACACCTTCTTTTAAATTTTTTGCAACTGCTAAGGCTTTTTGTTTAGATAAATCCATTACATATTCTTTCGGTTCAACTTTATCCGAATGTTCTTCTATATTGCTTGGAATAACTTCATATCTTAAACCAACCTTATCTAATACTTCTTTTCTCGTTCTTGAATTTGACGCTAAAATTAATTTCATTCTTATCATCCCTCCATAATATAATTATATCACTTTTTTAGTATTTATATTTTAATAATTAACTTTATTTTACATTTTTCGAATTTTCAAAATTTTTGTCACAACATTGATATAATGGACAAATCAAACAACTTGGATCACTAGGCCTGCACATTTCTCTTCCTAATGTCCAAAAAGCTGTTGTTAACTTACCGGGAAATTCAGGATATAGTTTTCTTGCTTCTGCAAGTATTTCCTCCTGTACATCATTATTAACTAAACCTACTCTTAGAAATAATCTTCTTATGTGCACATCGTAAGCAATATCTATATTTTCTTTATCCAATATATCTATATTCATATCCCTAACTAAAATTAAAGTGCCCAATGAAGCTTTTTTATGACTTATACCCTTCATTTGTTCTAAGGATGAAACTATTTCCGATGCCGATTTATTTTTCCAAATATTCTCAGCATAAGAATCATATTTAATAACAATATCACTAATAGCATTATATATATAATTTGCAATTTTTGAAGGATAACGATGTAATGCTGGTTTATTTTTAATAAATATTTCTATATCATTTTCATCGAATTCATTCAATATATTGTTAAAATCAAAAGTACCCATTCGTTTTGCCAATTTATATGGCAAACTCCACGCAGTTTCAGCTTTCACCGATTGATCTGCTATTAATCCAATTATAAACGCATTCAAATTATTTAAAATAAAATTTTTTTCTTCTTCTTTTAATAAATTACCCTTTAATATACTACTTGTATTCTCTATTTCTTTCAAATAATTTAAAATACATTTTAATATTTCTAATTCCTTTTTGGTTAAATCATTGTTTTGCATATTACAACATCCTTCTCTATTTTAATACTTTTCTTATCTTTATATCTTCATTTGTTGTTAAAGACCATTTAGCATTCTGATTGTATTTTGGAACCAACGCCTCATCCCAACCTACAAACTCAATTATTTTATCTTTTAAATAATTATTAACGTAATATATTTCAGCCATTGAATATGGGTCTAATCTACTCAAATCCTCAGATAAATTATTCTTATCAATAAATAACAATATTCTATCCACCCTTTTTAATAATTCCAATCTTGCCTCTAAATATACTTTTTCCTGTCCTTCATAAAAGTGAAAAGGTAAAATATTCTGAGGGCTTACAGGACAAATATTATGAACATAACAATAACTTCTTGCCCAGTCAATATGTTTAAAGTTCTCCATATTAGCTATTATGTATGCACTTTGATGTAATTCTTCATTATAACTTATTAATAAGTTATTAAATAACTCAAATTTTACTATTGGATCTATATTTTCCAAATATTCTTCCAATTGCTGACTACTAAACTTTTGAAGTTTTGATGTTGATAAATGTGTTACACCATTTATTACATCTATTCCCTTTCCTTTTTTATATTCCAAAGAAGCATTTCTGCCAATATTCCTTCTGATAATGGTCTTCCTTCTTTTGAATAAACACTCATTTTATCAGATAGCATTTCTAAAGTCAAACAATCCTTCATTACATCCATTTTCTTTCCACCAAGTGAAACAGTTGAAACATAATAACCTAATGATGTTTCAGGATTTAGTGGAATATTACCTCTTTTAATTTCATAATCACAAATATTATACAAATAATGCATATCATCTCCATCAAATGAAGTATACACAACATTTTTTTTAGGTTGCTTATTAGAAAAATTATCAACAATGCTTCTAAAACTCTTCTCTACACTTACATTCGATGACAGCAATGAGCACCTTTGCTCATTCAACAACTCATTAATTTTTATAAGAACTTGTTTTACAAATTCATCAATACTATTCTTATCGTAATTATTTGTAACAATAATATCAAATGAAGAAGATGAAGAATCTTTAAAAAAATCAATCTCATTTTTTATGTCTGACATTCTTTTGCTAAACTCATCTTCACTTGTATTCCTTGATTTTAATTTATCAATAGTTTTACTAATATCTTCCGGCAAAACATATACACTTATTGTATTAGGAAACTCTTTCTTAAAGCTTTCAACCTCCGTATAATATAATTCTGTAACCAAACAAATACCTTGATCCGTTTTATTCATATCGCTTTTAAAATAACCATACATATTCCCAAAAACATTATTTACAATACACATTTCACCATTACTATCTTTTCTTTCAAATTCCTCTAATGACAAGAAGAATTTATCAACGCCCTCAATCTCCCCATCTCTTTTTGCTCTCGTTGTCACTGCTTTTAACTTTTCAAAATTTTCAAATTCACTTATTATACTTTTAATAAAATGTGATTTGCCAGCACCTGATATTCCAGACAAAGTAATAATAAATCCTTTTTTCATAAAACCATAACCTCCATATAAATTTTTGTATTAAAAAAAATTTTTAGGTAACACTAACAACCAAAAGAAGTCTTCTATTAAAGCAATTAAACTTGAAAATAGATCTTTTGGGGGTCATATCATCACCGATGTAAATTATGATAGCAATAACTGTTGTAAATGTCAATAGATTTTAACAAAAAATATGACAAAATTTCAATGCCATATTATAAGACCATCACCAACCATCACCATCCTAGTTTTCACTGTCTAAATCAACCTTAACATTAACTTTCTTATCATCTTCAAGTTTAAAAAACTCTTTTTTCTCGAAAGCAAATAACTTAGCAATAATATTAGACGGAACAGATTCAACTAAATTATTGTAAGAATTAACGGCACTGTTGTAACTAGACCTAGCATAACTAAGATTATTCTCAATCTCATTCAAATTATTTTGTAAACTAAGAAACTGCCCATTAGCCTTTAAATCCGGATAAGCCTCCGCAAGCATCATAACATTATTAAACTTCCTATCAATATTCTCATTATCCGCTACACTAAAAGCACGATTATTATAATTAGATCTTAAACTAGTAAGTTCTTCCAAAGTACTAGATTCGTGCTTAGCATATCCCTTAACACACTCTACAATATTAGGAATCAAATCAAATCTCTGATTAAGAAATACATCAATATGAGATGCCCTTTCCTTAACCATATTATTCCTCTTAACAAAATTGTTGTAAATAACAAGTATTGCACCTGACACAATCACAACAACAAGTAATAAAATATTTATTAACATTTCTCTTCACCTACCTTGTCTCAATGGTTACCCTATTAATATAACCATTACTATCGTAATCGGCCGATACCTCATAATACTGAATATGATTATCCGTCGTCCACGTACTTATACTATTCTTCGTACTCTGAATACTACTTGGGTCCGTTCCATAAGAAGTCCCATTAAATACAACCTCTATTAAATGCGAGCTATTTTTCTTATTATTCTTAATAACCCTATCTATTTGATATGAAGCACCCGCTGCCGGTTGCGTTCCTACCCAAGTTTCAAAATCCCTATTAAAACTATCAATCTCCTCTTGGGCCTCTTCCTCTTTAATCTTATTCTGTACATCTTGTATCTGCTGATTAACATTATTTATATGCTTATTACTCTCTTCCTTTATAGCATCAAACTTATCCTTTAATGATAAACCTACCCTATATATCAAAGTAACTGACGATGCTACAAAGATAATAATCATTATATAAAGAATAAACTTCCTCTCCTTTTTCTCCGGTTTCATCTTCTCTTCTTCCTTTTTAACTCTAGCGTCATCACTCTTAATCCCATCCAAAGACACCTCATCATTAGTAAGAATATTAATATCAATATCAAATAACTTACTCATAGCACTAAGCTTGTCCATATCCGGTTTTGTCTGACCGAGTTCCCATTTTGATACAGTTTGCCTTGTAACATCTAACTTTTCCGCCAAGGCTTCCTGTGATAGTAATGCTTTCTTTCTAAGTATTACCAATTTTTCATAAAATTTCATAATTCCTCCTTTTTATGGCCCTTATTTTACCATTTTCCTATCTACAAGTCTAGCAATTTATGTTGGAAATTTAGCAACTTTTGTTAACATTTATGTAAACTGCTATCCTATTATAATAATATTTTACCACATAGACATAACTTTTACAATATTAATTACTAAATTTCCCCCTTTGGCCCTATCGGGGGCAAGAAAAAAGCCAATATCTCCCCTATACATACACCCTAGGTACATTAGCAAAATTTACTTCCGGTATTCTTTAGGTGGGATATCTTTTTTAAGACCATTTTTAACCCCTATTATCCTTAGCACTAAGATAATTAGCAAGTTCCGTATAAGCATCTGTATTCCATACAAAGCACCTTTCATCATCAGGATAATTCCCCATTGTTTTACCATATCCGTCCGGTATAAAAATAAAATCCCAACTCCAACCATACGTGCCCGATTTTTCCGTTGCAATCCGACCCCTCGTTATTGATTTAAAAACAACCGGTTCCTTACCATATTCACAGTATGCAAACGCTTCTATAAATGAAGCTCTTCTATCACTAACGCCCTCAAGAAGTTTAAGCAATCCATCCTCTCCTAGTCTCTCATCAACATAATGCGTGTAAGGTCCAGGAAAACCACCTAAGGCATCAACAAATAACCCCGTATCATTTTTAAGCACCGCACATTTTAATTTATTACTTGCTTCCTTAGCAGAGTGCATTGCAACCTCATCTACACTATCAGCCTGAATTTCCATCGTATCCATTTTTATATTATCAATTTCAAATCCAAGGGGCTCTAATATATTTCTAGCACTCATTAACTTAGACATATTACCAGTCACATAAATAATTTTTTTCATATCCTATCCACTCCTCTTTTATTCAAAATCACTAGGACTATAACCAAGTTTTCTTATCTCTTTATATAACCTATTTATAGGCATTCCCAAAACATTATTATAATCCCCATCTATTCTTTTAATAAATAAAGAACCCAAATTCATTGAATAACCACATCTCTCCAAAATAAATTTATCATTATTTATATAGAAATCAATCTCTTCTTCACTAAGATTATCAAAATAAACATCTGTAACTTCACTAAATATTACTGTTTTATGATGGTATAAATCAAGAATCGTAACTCCCGTAATAGCCTGATTAACCTTACCAGATAACTCTCTCATCATCACTCTTGCCTCTTCTAAACTCCTCGGTTTCTCCAACTTTTTACCATTAATATAAGCAATAGAATCAGCCCCTATAATAACACCATCTTTATAAAATTTGCTAACATAAAGAGCCTTCTGTTTTGATAAATCCATAACATATTCCCTAGGGTCTGTCTTACCGCTCACTTCGGAAATATTACTTGCCCGCTTTTCATAATTAAGACAGGCCCTATCAAAAACCTTGAAGTTGTCAACAAAAAGTAGACAGTAAAAAGATTTTATTTAAACCCTAGTTGAGTTCT
>OIYG01002881.1_pt1 | contig 10336 bp, 7 predicted proteins | sample 1587861 | NCBI WGS metagenome assembly OIYG01 (sample SAMN03283272) | human gut metagenome | biome: human-associated habitat; material: feces | host: Homo sapiens | place: Peru | collected 2012 | reverse complement strand
AATCACAATATTGGGGTGGTCATTTATGGTCTCCCAGCTACTATATGAGTACGCTTGGCAATATGAGTAAAGATGTAGTGGAAAACTATATCAACAATCAAAAATACAATGCACTCCAAAAGAAAAAGCATCCAAATGGACGTTGAGTGAGCCTATCCATCCCATGACCAAAGTCACGGGATTTTCGGCTAGGCATAATTAAATAAATCCGAGCTTATGCTGTCAACCAACTTTCATTTTTATCCGCATCATAACTTGTTGGGACAAATCAAGTCAAATTATAGTTACAAAAATCTTTTTTAAGCAATGTATGCGCTTGCAATTTCAACGCGAATATGTTATAAAATAAGTGTAAGGAGTCAATGATCCCACCAGGAAATAATCGAAGCATTTGTCGCTTCGTAGACAGAGGGTGATGGAACCAACATGAGAAGTTTTTCATCAAGTTGTCGTTGCAATAGTCGTGCCGATGTCGGCTATGATTGGCTCAAAAAGGTGATTGTGTTGAGTGCCACGGAGAGGGCGAACAGATCATAAAATTGAATAAAGGACGTGGGTATGATAGTTACTCCTTATCTTATAGGATTACGGCCCGTGTACTCGATTAGTTTTTAGCTTTGGAGTCGACATGAGAACCTTCAAGCTGATATGTACGGATTTAAAATGAGTATGCGAGTCGTTTTTTTGTGCCGTCATTTTCAGAATCCATAATAAATGAGGCTGGGAAAAAACTCCTTTTTCACATTTGAATTAAACGAAATGCCGAACAAAAGCGGTCGTAATTCGATTTATTTTGTCCGGCATTCTTTAAGTTTTGGGACATGAAACCCTTATTTTTTTAAATTCAGTGCTGAGAATCGCCTGCTCAATCAGGGCTCCAAGGCGGGATTACGGGCAAAACGGAGATTTCTGGGATTTGCCCGTAAATTCCAGTTCCCGATTACGGGCAAAATGCCGATTTCTGGAATCTGCCCGTAAATTCCGGCTCCCGATTACGGGCAAAACGGAGATTTTTGGGATTTGCCCGTAAATTCCGGCTCCCGATTACGGGCAAAACGGCGGTTTCTGGGATTTGCCCGTAAATTCCAGTTCCCGATTACGGGCAAAACGGAGATTTCTGGAATCTGCCCGTAAATTCCGGCTCCCGATTACGGGCAAAACACACATTTAACGTCGCATACACAAACAAAGTCCCGGATAAAATTTGCAATTAACTGCAAATTATCCGGGACTTTTGTTAGAGACATGGTTTTTTCCCAGCCTCCAGCACCTTTTCTACATTCTTTGCCAAACACCCGTTAACATGATGGCCCGGAGCTTGTCAGGCAGCATGTTGAAGGAATTCAAATCCAAGCAAAAAACCCGCATGATATCGGGAATCATGCGGGAATCTGAGTTGATATTATTGTATGATAGAGACGATGCGGGCATCCCTGCATCTATGCCTTAATTATAGGCGATAGGTCGTGCACAATGCAAATTTTTATGATTATCAAAATGAACAAATTTATCGTCATCTTTTGTCACTAATGACGATACATCTTCAATTCCAGATACAAATCATTGTATTTTTCAATATACTGTGAACCAAGATCCTCATAAACTTCCATCTTCTTCATCAAAGATTTGCCTGGATAAAACTGCTTATCGTCAATGACGTCTTTTGGCAGATACTTCCTGGCCTTTTCGTTTGGCGTCGCATAGCCGATATATTCGGCGTTTTTGGCCGCATTTTTCGGTTCAAGCATGAAATTGATGAACGCATAGGCCCCCTTGGTGTTTTTCGAAGTTTTCGGGATGACGATGTTGTCAAACCACAAATTGGTTCCTTCCGAAGGCAAAACATAGTGCAAGTGCCTGTTTTCGGCGAGCATTTCCGAAGCTTCGCCGGAATAGGTCACGGCAACGCTGCTTTCTTCATTTTCCATATACATCTTGATTTCATCCGAAACAATCGCCTTCGTATTTTCGGTCAAAGACTTCAGCTTATTATAAGCCTGGTCAAGCTCTCGGTCATTTTTGCTGTTGAGCGAATATCCGAGGCTGGCCAACCCGATGCCCATAAATTCGCGAGCACCGTCGACAAACATGATTTTGCCGCGAAACTTCTTGTTCCAAAGCTTGTTCCAGCTGTCAACGTCCGATTCCTTGAAGTACTTGTCATTATAAACGACTCCCAAAGTTCCCCAAAAATAAGGAACCGAGTAGCGGTTGTTTCGATCAAAGGGCTGATTCAAAAACTGACTTGAAATATTGTTCAGGCCTTTAATTTTTGACTTGTCCAATGGCTTGAGCAGATGAGCTTTCTTCATCTTCTGAATCATATAGTCGCTCGGAACCGCAAGATCGTATGATGTCCCGCCTTGCTTGATCTTGGTCAGCATGGCCTCGTTTGAATCAAAAGTTTCATAGTTTACCTTGTAGCCTGTTTTCTTTTCAAATTCAGAGATCAGTTCCGGGTCAATATAATCACCCCAGTTGTATATGTTGATGACTTTTGCACCGGACATTCCTGAAGACTGGCTCAATATCCTGGAACCGGCAATCAAAACGACGATGATCAAAACGATTCCGATCAACAATGCGCGCAGTTTTTTCATCGCATCACACCGCCCTTCTGACGTCTGCTGCTCTTCTTTTTAGACTTGTTGTCCTTGCTGATGTAGTAATATCCAACCACCAAGACAAGCGCAAACAGGAAAACAAGCATGCTGAGCGCATTTATCTCAAGACTCACGCCGCGCCGGGCTCTGGAGTAAATTTCAACGGCCAACGTCGTAAAACCGTTTCCCGTCACAAAAAACGTCACGGCAAAATCATCCAGCGAATACGTAAAAGCCATGAAATAACCGGCAATGATTCCCGGCGTCAAAAAAGGCAAAATAATGTCTTTTAAAACCTGAAAATTGTTTGCGCCAAGGTCATATGCCGCAGAAACCATCGACTCGTTCATTTCCTGAAGCTTGGGCAAAACCATCAGAACAACGATCGGAATGCTGAATGCAACGTGCGATAAAAGCACCGTCCAAAATCCGAGCCCGATGCCTCCGAAAAACGATCCGATCGTCGTAAACAGAATCAAAAAGCTGGCACCGATGATGACGTCCGGTGAAACCATCAAAATATTGTTCAAAGACAAAAGCGCCATCCTTTGCTGACGTTTTTTGACATAATAGATTGAAAGAGCTCCGAACGTACCGACGGCCGTTGCGATCAATGCCGACAAAAAGGCCAGCATGAACGTCTCAAGCAAAATCACAATCAGACGCGTGTCCGAGAACAGCTCGGCAAAATGGCGCATGGAAAATCCAGTAAAGGAATTCATCGTGTCGCCTTTATTGAATGAGTATGCCAGCAAATAAACGATCGGAACATACAAAAAAACAAACACGACGGCAAGATACAGCTTGTCCCAACTGAAATTATGCTTTTTTTCCATCAGTTTCTGCCCCCTTTCTTCTTTTCGCCGGTAATAATCATCACGATAAACATCGCAACGATGAGGACGACGCCGATCGTTGCCCCCATTCCCCAGTCCTGCGTGACCAGGAAATGCTCTTCAATCGCAGTCCCGAGGGTGATTACGCGATTTCCTCCAATCAGACGAGTCAGCATGAAGAAGGACAAAGACGGAATGAAAACAGCCTGAATGCCGCTTTTTACGCCTGCAAGAGACAGCGGAAAAACCACCTTCGCAAATGTTTGGAATGCATTTGCCCCAAGATCGCGACTGGCTTTGATCAGCGACGGATTCAGCTCCTCCAGCCCCGTAAAAATCGGCATGATCATGAATGGAAGCTGGATATACATCGCAACGATCATAAAACCGACGTCAGTAAACAGGATCTGATGCGGCGCAAGTCCGAAGAAAGTCATGAACCGGTTGATTTCGCCGTGCAGACTGAAGATTCCGATAAATGCATAGGCTTTGAGCAGCATATTGATCCACGTCGGCAAAATAATCAACAGCAGCCATAAATCGCGGTGCTTCAATTTCGTCAGAAAATATGCCGTCGGATAGCTGATGACAAGCGTGAGCAAAGTAATCAAAAACGCATATAAGACTGAGTTGAACGTCATTGCCAGATACTTTCCCGATGCAAAATACGTTGCATAGTTCTGCAGCGTAAAGTTCCCGTTCGAATCAAAGAAGGAATATCCGACAATCAAGATGACCGGAGCCAAGACAAAGAAAACGAGCCATAAAAAATATGGAATCGCAAAAAAGGCATTGTACTTTTTCATCGAAATCCCCCTCAGTCCTCATAGCTTTCAAGGCGAGCGTCAAAATCTTCTTCAGATTCGTTAAAACGCATGACGTGAATGTCTTCCGGATCAAAGTAAAGTCCGATCGTTGTCCCCGGTACGGCCTTTTTGGTGGTATGAACCATCCACTCGTTGCCCTCGTCATCGTAGCAGATGATTTCGTAGTGAACGCCGCGGAAGAGAATCGTATCGACCTTGACCTTTAGCTTTCCGTGCTCTTCATCCGTCAAATCCAGATCTTCCGGTCTCAAAACAACTTCGACCGGCTCGTTTTCTTTCATCCCCTCATCGACGCACTCAAACTGCTTGCCTGCAAACTCAACCAGACAGTCTTTGATCATCGTCCCGTTCAAAATATTGCTTTCTCCGATAAAATCAGCAACATAGTGATTGATCGGCTCATCGTAAATATCAACGGGCGTTCCAGATTGAACGATGTTGCCGTTGTTCAAGACAAAGATTTCATCGCTCATTGCCAAAGCTTCTTCCTGATCGTGAGTCACGAAAACAAACGTGATCCCCAGGCGCTGCTGAAGTTCGCGCAACTCATACTGCATGTCAAGCCTCAGTTTGTGATCCAAAGCAGACAGCGGCTCATCCAAAAGCAGCACTTTGGGTTCGTTGACGATTGCCCTTGCGATTGCCACACGTTGTCTTTGACCGCCTGACATCTCATTGATCCCGCGTTTTTCATAACCGGCCAACTGAACCATCTTCAATGCTTCTTTGACCTTTTGATCAATCTGATCTTTCGAAAGTTTCTTAACTCTTAAGCCAAATGCAATATTGTCATACACGTCCATGTGCGGAAATAATGCATAGTCTTGAAAAACCGTATTAACCTGTCGTTTATTTGCAGGGACGTTGTTGATTCTTCTCCCTTCAAAATAAATGTCGCCTTCAGTCGGCTCTGAAAAGCCCGCAATCATTCTTAAAATCGTTGTTTTGCCGCATCCGGAAGGACCGAGCAGAGTATAGAATTTTCCCTCCTCAATCTCGAAACTGACATTCTTCAATACCGGCACGTCGTCATCGTAGCACTTGATGACGTTTTTAAATGAAATGATCGGTTGCTTCAAAATTACCACCCCTTAATTTTAACGATTGAGCAATGACGCTCAATTGCAATTATACAGTATCCGGCTCTGATTTAGGCAAAAAATGCACAATTGTTGCAAAACTGACCTCATCAGATGCCATACAAGATTATAAACTTATCATTATCGTCTCATATACATATTGTGGGGTTTATTTTTTAAATATTCTTCCGATACTACTGTTAGCGAATCATATATTTTATTTAAAATAATTTATATATAGGAGGATATGTCTTTGAAAAAAAATGCCAAATTCTCTATCAAAGCTAAACTTTTATCGGCAATTATCCCAATTACCAGTGCGATGATCATCGTCTTGGTCATAATCGCCTATAATGTTTCTGCTTCGATGATCAAAAAAAATGCACAAGAACTTTTGGAAACGTCCGTTGCCAAACAAAGTTCAAATATTGAATCTTGGATGACGGAAAATATTAATTCGTTCAATTCAGCCAAAAAAGCCATCGAAGCCGACCATCAAAGCGAAAAATCGCTCCAAAAGACGGTCGACAGCTACTATGGCTTTAATTCCAATTCTCCAAACGGAATTTACATCGCGGATCAAAATGGCAAGGTCATCAAAGCCAAAAAGTCGGACAAAGTCATCAGCAATCCCCTGAACTCGACTTGGTTCAAGGAAGGTCTGACTCGCGTCAACATGGCATTTGGCGAGCCGTATACAAACGAAGACGGCAACAAAGTCATCAGCGTAACCGGGATGCTTAACGACAACAACAAGGATATTCGCGTCATTGCTGCGGATTTCAGCCTTGATCGCATTTCGACCATTGTTAATTCAAACATTTCGATGACTGGTGCCAAGTCTTTCCTTGTCAACAAGAATACGATGCAGATTATGGCAGATCGCAATTCAAACTACGTTTCAGAAAAAATCGGTTCATCAGACCAGCCTGAAATTTACGCACAAGCCAAGAAGGAAATCAAAAAAAGCGACTACTCCACCCAAACGCTCGGAGAAAACTTTACTGCATTTTCACAGATTAAAGGAACCGATTGGATTCTCGTTTCATATATCCCGTCAAGCATTGTTTTGGCCGACCTTTCAAAACTGAGAATCATCATGGCAATCGTCAGTCTCATTGCGCTTTTGATCATGTGCATCGTCGTTGAACGCGTAACGCACGTCACAATCAAGCCGGTCAAGGAAATGACGAAGGTCATCACGGCAATGGCCAGCGGCGACTTTACCGTTTCCGTCAAGACGAATGGCAACGACGAAATTTCCGAAATGGGTCGCAGCGTTTCAAAATTCATTGCTTACATGCGGCAAATGATCAGCTCCATCATCAGCATTTCGCACAATCTCGAAGAACAAGCCCTTGGCAGCGAGCGTGTCGCAAACGAAATGAATTCCGCATCGGATACTCAGTCAAAATCAATGAACGAGCTCAACATGACCGTTGATCAGTTGGCAATTTCCGTCAACGACATCGCTGAAAACGCAAGTCAGCTGGCAGAAGTCGTCACCGACACCAAGGACAACAGCGATCATGCCAGAAACAAAATGGACGATACGGTCGAGGTTTCAAACAAAGGTCGAGAGGACATGAAACAAGTCGTTACGGCGCTTGAAAACATCCAATCATCAGTTACGACTCTCCAGGACTCCATCAATTCGGTCGGCAAAGCATCAGGCGAGATCGTCAATATTGTGAAAATCATCGGCGAAATTGCTCATCAGACAAACCTTCTTTCACTGAACGCATCGCTTGAAGCAGCCCGTGCCGGAGAGGCAGGCAAAGGCTTTGCGGTCGTGGCAACCGAGATCAACAACCTGGCCAAGAGCAGCGCTGAATCGGTTTCGCAAATTTCCGAATTGATCGATCAAGTCAACGGACTTGTCGACAATACTGTTCAACAAGCCAGCTCAAGCGTTAAAGACATCAACTCCAGCGCCGTTTTGATCAACACGGCCGTTGAAAGTTTTGACACGATCTACCATAACATCCAGGAAACAAGCGACGTCATCTCAAAGGTTGTCGCAGAAATCGACAGCGTTGATCAGGTTGCGACAAACGTTGCTGCCATTTCAGAAGAGCAGGCCGCAAGTTCAGACGAAATTCACGCTACTTCGGAAACGACGCTTTCACAAGCCAAAAACATTTCTGAAAACAGCACTGTTCTTGCCGAAGAATCACAGCATTTGGCTGCTACTTCAGAAGAGCTTGCCGATCAAGTCAAGCATTTCAAGGTCTGAGCGAACAGGAGGAAAAAACATGTTCAAAAAAATTATCAAAATGATGCTGGTTTTGACGTGTTTTATGCTTGCAGCAACGGGTTGCGGCATGAAGACAAGCAAAAGCCAGTCCGGAAATGGCAAGCGCATTGCCGTCTTGATGCACACCAAAGATGATGGTTTGATCAGAAATCTGAATTATTCAATCAAAGATGCTGCATCTGAAAAAGGAGTAACGATTGACTTTTATAATTCTGAGCAAAACAGCGAAAAACAGGTCAAACAACTGAAAAAAGTCGTCAAAAACCATTATGATGCCATCCTGATCAGACCTGTCGATGCCGACAATGCTCAGGAAATGATTGCTCTTGCCGGAAAAATTCCCGTCGTCTTCTATAATTTTCAACCGTCAAAAAGCGTCTTAAAAGCAAATCAAGACGTCTATGTCGGACCGAAAGAGGAAATGGCCGGACACCTTCAGGCAAATTACGTTTTGAAACACACGAGCAAACAAGAACTGAACGTTGTCATTTTGAAAGGCCAAAGCGGACTCGTTTCTGAAAAACGCACCAGTGCCTTCAAAGAAACGCTTGAAAAAGCCGGAAGAACCGTCAATTACGTCTTCGTCGACTCTGCCGATTGGGGAGCAGACAAAGCCGAACCGCAGATGGATCTGTTCTTAAAAACTGGTCAGCCATGCGACGTTATCGCATCAAACAATGACAATATGGCGCTCGGAGCCATCAAAGCCTTTAAAAAAGCCCATAAAAAATTGCCAATCATCTGCGGAGTGGATGCAACGACTGAAGTCAAAGCCAAAATCAGTGCAGGCGAAACGATAATGACCGCTTCCCAGCCGACAAAGATTCAAGGGGAAAAGTGCATCGAAACCGCGCTGAACCTGATCGAAGGCAAAAAAATCACCGACATTAAAGGTTCTACCGCAGACGGATTGTATGTTTATACGAATTTCAAAGCCATTACGAGTCCTCAAGATTTAAATAATTAAATACTTGAACGTTTTTTATCATTATAGTCACAATTATAAAAACCAATCATCAAAAAGTCTTTAATTTGATGATTGGTTTTCTTTTTTTATTTCAAAAAAACATAAATTTCTATCATGTCATTTTTGTATAATTTTCCTATCAAACAGTACTGGAGGTTATGAATGTGAAAAACACAACTAAGAGACGGAGCAAGAGCATCAACAAACCGATTATGATCATGCTCTTGGTTCTCGGGTTCGTTCCGATCGTCATTATGGCAATCAATTCATATATAATCAACATTGACATGCTGCGAGAACGAAACGATCTTGCCAAGCAAAGCGCAGTCGCAACGATTCAAAAATCACGAACCGATCTGAGAAAAACAACGAATGACAAGCTGACAGAGGTTTCTCGTCAGCCAATATTTGAAGGAGATTTTGATTTCAAGCAGATCAGGCGCGATTTGCGCCTTACCGTTTCAGGAGACGACGCATATACGAATGTTATTTTCATCAATCAAAACGGCAAGTTCACAAGTGCTAAGAGCATCAAGGATACGGCCGATTTGAGGACGAAAGATTGGTATAAGGGCGCGATTCAAAAAGAGGGGCAGATCTACTGGACGACGCCGCATTACCTTGAAGCAACGGGCCAATGGCTGACGACCGCATCGACCGTTGTCAGAAACAAGAAAGGCGATTCAGGCGTAATATGTTTCAACGTTTCATACGATGGCATCGTCAACGAATTTGCCGACATGAAAGTCGGAAGAACCGGCAGTCTTACGCTTGTTTCAAATACAGGGAACGTTATCAATTCAACGGGCAACGAAAACGCGGGAACGGTTTATAAAATCGGCAAAAATATCTCTCAGTCCCCTGAATTTAAAGCAATTGCGAATTCCAGGAAGCGCAAGGGAACAGTACATATCAAAGGCGAAAACAAAACGCAGGACATCTATTTTGACAAAGGCAACAATTCAAGCGTGACATGGACATTTGCCAAAGTCAGCAAAGACGATTTAAAAACGGAGCAAACCGCTTTGTTCAGAAATACGGTCTTTATCTTCATCGTTATCGGCATTTTAATCGTAATTGCAACGATTGCTTCCGTTCGTTGGATCACAGACGGAATCGATATTTTCAAAAATCGGATTCAGGAAGCCGCTTCGGGCAATCTGAACAAACTTGATAAATACGATCCGTCAATCAAGCAGCCTCCGCTCAAGAAGCTGGCTGCAAAATTCGTCAGTCCCGATCCAAACGGACACGAATTCAATAAGATCGCATATGAATACAATCTAATGATCGACGCAACCGCAGAACTGATCGGACATGTTCAGACCAACTCTGCCAAAGTTGATGAAATGTCGACTTCATTGCTCGATCTTTCCAAGCAGACTGATCGCGCAATTGACGAAGTCGCACAAACGATTACGGGCATTGCTGATGTTACGAGTTCACAGGCTCAGGAAACTCAAGAAAGCGTAACTAAGCTTGAAGAGCTTTCCAAGGTTATCGATGAGTTGAACGAAAGCGTTCAGGCCATGAATGCTGAATCCGACGAATCTGCCAAAATCAATCAGGACAACATGAACACGATGGACAGCGTCAACAGCAACTGGGTGGCTGAACTCGATGATATGAAAGCTTTGTCTCAAAGCGTCCAGAATATGAATGCGGATATTCAAGACATTACCAAGATTATCAACGTCATCAACGAGATTTCTCGTCAGACGAACCTGCTTGCCTTGAATGCTTCGATTGAAGCTGCCAGCGCAGGCG
>OIYG01002879.1_pt1 | contig 10338 bp, 12 predicted proteins | sample 1587861 | NCBI WGS metagenome assembly OIYG01 (sample SAMN03283272) | human gut metagenome | biome: human-associated habitat; material: feces | host: Homo sapiens | place: Peru | collected 2012 | reverse complement strand
TTACTACATATTTCATTTTCGTATGAGTTAAATTTTGAAACTGCTTGTGGACACAATCTATACACCGTTATAAAATTCGTTATTCTTAAAATATAAAAAGCCTATATAAAATTTCATCCAAAAAATCAAACCATGTAAAAAGTCGGCGAGTGCCGACTTCAAATCAATTATGCCATTAATAAAAGCTTATGTTCCCCATCTTCATATTGCGGGATTAATTCTCCTGTCCCATTATTTTGCGGTACGGAGAAACCATCAAAAGCGCTGCCTTTTACGTTTTGGCTTTGTCCGATTTTAGAAGCACCTTGCGTACCAAAACCCGTATTAATTTCGCCGTTTAAGTATGCTTGTGCTTTTTCGTAATCTTCAACTGAAGGTTTAAAACTACCCGACTTTGGCGCAGTTTGACCTTGATATGAATAATTTGAATTATTTACGTTATAGTTATTTTGATTATATTGTGGTTGTGTTACACCTAAAAAAGGTATTTTACCGATTGCCATATAACTAATCCTTAAATCGTTCGACATATATATAAAGTATTTTTTAAATAAAAAATTGCTTAATTTGAATAATATTTACAAAAATTAACAAAACCTACAAATATACTACACGATATTATTTAGACCCTTAAACTCTCCTATTTTTAATTGAGCATGCCAAAACATTTACCTTTCTTAATATTTCAGCTTTTCTAAATCTAAAGTATTAGATAAAAGGGTGCAGTATATATGGGCTAAAATTAAATCTTCGTGTTGATGAAGAAACCGCCCAGAAGAAGTATATTTTTAATGTAAGTTACATAAATCGTATTAAAAGTTTTATAAATGTTTCGGAGGAGTAATGAGAAGAACAGTTGATTTTAAAAGAAAGCAGAAAGTTATCGTCGTTGATGACAAATACGAACACGCATCAGGCGTTAGAGAATTGGTTAATCTTGAAAATGACTATGAAGTTATTGCAAACGCAGGAAACGCTAATGTTGCAATTTCATTAATTAAAAAATATCAACCTGATATTGTTTTAATGGATGTAAATATGCCTGAAATGGATGGCATTAACGCTATTGCTGAAATTCAAAAATTAAATTTAAAAACAAGAATTATTGTTTTAACTGCTTATGATGACGCTGATTTAATTTATAGAGCTATGAAAGTTGGCGCTTGTGGCTATGTTTTAAAAACAATGGTTTCAGCTCAATTAATTAAAGCTCTTGATGAAGTTTCAATGGGTAAAATTTATCTTCCTAATGTTTTATGTTCAAAATTCTTTGAATATTTCCAAGATTTTGAAAAAAATGGTGCTGCAAAAGTTGAAGATGAAAACGAAGAAAATTTATTGCACTATTTAACAAATAGAGAAGAAGAAGTTTTATCTTTATTATTAGAAGGTGCTACATATAAAGATGTTGCTCGTGAGTTATTTATTTCCGAAACAACTGTTAAAACTCACGTTAATAACATTTTCCAAAAACTTCAAGTAAAAGAAAAAACTCAAGCGGTTCTTTATGCTATTAATAAGGGCTTTAAACCAAAAGCAAGAAAAACCGCATAGTTTTTAAATTAAAGCAGAGTTATGAACAAAAACAAGAAAAACTTTAATATCTTTTTTGAAAAAGAAGATTTAACCCAAAATGAATTATATTCATCAACAATAGTTAAATCTTTGACAAGAAGTCTTTTAGAACCCCTTACGGGGGGTTCTTCTAAGGGGATTGTTTTTTATCATCTTCCTAAAATAGAAAATACCCAAGGAATTATAAAAAGGCTTGAATATTCAAATGAAATTACTTTAAGAGAGTTTAGCGATTTTGAATTTTCAAAATTTGATGTTGAACAAATTGGTTTTATTGTTTTAACTTCACAAAGATATAACGCAGCTTTTTTGTTTAAAGAAGTTGAAAAAGATAAATTTGAAATTTATCTTAAATTAAATTCAAAACTTGTGAATAATGTTTATGAAACCCTAAAATCAACTTTTTTAGTTGATTATGATGAAATATTTTACATTCATAAACCCGAAAGAAGGGAAAACGACCTTTTAAACCGAGTTTTTGAAAATATTTTAAAACATTATGAAGAAACAATTGAAGAAAATTTATATAGTATAAAAATCCAAGAAAACTATAAAAATGTTAACGATATAAATACTTCTTTAAGAAACGAAATCTATCAAAATGTTACTCAAATTGCTCATGAAATAAAAAATCAACTGAGTATTTTGGATATTTATACAAGAATTTTTGAAAAGAAAACACAAGATTTTGAAACAGCGCAACCTATAAGAAAATCAATCGAGCTTTTAAAAGCGCAAGTGGAACAATTCAAAAATATCGACATTGTCAATCTTCAAGAAAGAAACATAAAAGCAATAATCCAAGAATCAATTAAAATTTATTCTAGTCTTTTAAAAGAAAAAAATAATAAATTAATTCTAATTGATGAAATGGCTGGGCTTGAGGCTAATTGCTTTGTGGATGGCGATAAATTCTTAAGTGTTATTAATAACGTTATAAAAAATGCGCACGATTCAACTCAAAATGATGAAATTTTAATTAAAATTAAACAAATTGAAGATAAGGTTAAAATTTCAATAATAAACCATGGTGAAATGATTGAAAATCAAAACAAAGAAAAGATTTTTGAATCAGGCTATACAACTAAAAAAGATGGCTGGGGAGTTGGTTTATCTGTTTGTAAGAAAATAATCGGGTCGCAATTTGGAACATTTGAACTAACAAAAAGCGATGAAAAAGAAACAATTTTTTCAATAACCTTGCCTTTAGCGCAAGCAAAATAATTAATTTTTAAGGATAGAATTATGGATTTAATTAATAATAGAACAAAAGATATAGCTTCTATGGCGCTTGATGGCTTATATGAACGTTCTAAGGCAATTTCAGCTAACACTGTTAATGCCTTAACTCCAAATTATCAAAGAAAAGAAGTTTCTTTTGAACAAAGCCTTAAAGGAATTATTCAAAAAGAAAATGAAAAAGAAGAAATGAAACTTCAAAATTCACTTGAATATCAAAAAAATCCTTCTTCGATTTTAAAAGGGCAAGATATCGCTAAACTTTCCTTTTTGAATTCTGATACAGGAAAAGATTTTTTTATTGATGTTGAAGTTGATTCTCAAGAACCATTAGATGATAACAATAATAATGTTAATCTTGAAAAAGAAATGATGGATGAAGCAAAAACAGGTATGCAATATCAAATAGTTGCAAATCTTTTATCAAAATCTTATACGCAGCTTGCTTCTGTTATTAAAGGTCAAAATTAATTAGGAGTTTAGAAAATGAGTTTTAATGTTTTTGATATAGCAGCAACAGGAATGAGTGCTCAAAGAATTAAAATGGACACAGTTTCATCTAATATTGCTAACGTTAACACAACAAGAAATCAATATGGTGAAAAAGAAGTTTATAAGAAAAAAGAAGTAAACTTCAAAGAAATCGCCTTAAAAAAAGGTTTTGGTTTTCCAAAAGGAAACGTTAATGTTGAATTTGAACCAATTGAAGAACCTTATTTGGTTGGTGGGGTAACAATAGGTAATAATGCTATTCCTAAAGGGGTTATGATTGATTCTATTACAGATTCAAAAAACCCAACTAAAATAGTCTATGACCCTGCTCATCCTGATGCTGATAAAGACGGGTTTGTTGAACTTCCAAATGTTAATGTTGTTGAAGAAATGGTTAGCATGGTTAATGCTTCAAGAGCTTATGAAGCAAATATTACCCTAGCGCAAACAACTAAAACAATGATTCAAAGCGCAATTAATATATAAAAGGATAGATTATGAGCTTTAATATAAACACAAATTTTAATGTAGATAATTTTAATTCTTCAATAGCTGATTTTAATAAGATTTTTAATTCACAATTAGATAACGCTAATTCACAGGTGAATGAGTTTTCTGATGTTTTTAATTCAATGAATCAAGCGCAAGTTCAAGCTAATCAAAATCCTTTGTTTAATCAATTTGTGGGAATGGATAGCATTAACGCTCAAAAAATTGAAAACATATCTCCAACAGAAAAAATGGCACAAGATATTAAAAATGGTTTTTCAAACAGTTTAAATGAACTTAATACATTTGAAAGAAAAGCGGAAGATGACCTTGAAACTTTTGCTTCAGGTGGCGATATAAGTGTTCATGAAGTGATGATATCATCTCAAAAATCAAATCTTGCTATGCAAATGGCTATTCAATTAAGAAATCAAATGCTTAATGCTTATAATGAATTTAAGGGAATGCAAATTTAAGTTTTAAAATTAAATTAAAAAAAGGGAGTCAATTGACTCCCTTTAATTTTCTATCCTTTGTTTGGTATTCTCATTGAATAAAATGACCTTAAAACAAATATTAAGGCTATTATTAAAAATACAACTCCAACAATTCTTGAGTAATTTCTAAATTGTTCACTTAGGGCTATTTCCATCGCTAATAAACCAAATAATGTTGTAAATTTAATAATTGGGTTCATCGCAACAGAAGATGTATCTTTAAATGGGTCTCCAACTGTGTCCCCTACAACAGTTGCGTCATGAAGTGGTGTGCCTTTTTGTTCTAAATCTACTTCAACAATTTTTTTAGCATTATCCCAACATCCGCCTGCGTTTGCCATAAATACAGCTTGGAACAAACCAAATACTGCAATTGCAATCAAGTAGCTTACAAAGAATGCTACAGGAGCTGATGTTGTGCAAGACGGTGCTGACAAACAAGCAAATGCTAAAGCAAATGCGAACAATGCGATAAAGATATTTACCATACCTTTTTGAGCATATTGTGTACAAATTTTTACAACTTCTTTTGAATTTGCAACATTTGCACTCTTAGAAGATTCATCATCCAATTTGATATTATCTTTGATATATTCAGTTGCAGAATATGCACCTGTTGTTACAGCTTGCATAGATGCACCTGAGAACCAATAAATTACTGCACCACCAGATAAGAAACCTAGTAATGTGTAAGGGTTCAACATATTCAAAATCATTTTCTTCATCAATAGCAAGCATTCTTTGTTTATTCATCGAGAATTCACCATCATCAATATCTTTGACATCAATATGATAATCATCCATAAATTGACTTAATTCTTCTAAATCTGGTGAATCTAAATAAAGAATTTCTCCATTTTTTAGACGATAGAATTTCTTCTTACGACGGTATTGATTTAAAACCTCTTGTAGTTCTTTCTTTGGTATTTCATGCGAAGAAATATCAAATTTTAAAAGATCATTTTCAATACGGACACCTACATGTAAATTATAAGATATCTTCTTTCCTACTCTTTTTAAAGCTTCTGATACATAAACATCCCCATATTGTTTTAAATAATCTAAACCTTCAAAAATAAATTCATAGGTTGTTTGACTATTTGTATCAAAATAGGCACGATGTTTTTTTGTATCGATGGATGAAGCATAACGTTCAATATATTTTTCTACCAAATCTTGTTGATAAGTTGTCATCAATTGATCATTAAATCCATACACTCTATTTTGATTTTCATCCACATAGACCGGTTGAAAATAAATCATTTGATCATCATCAATATCTCCATAGATTTTAATTTCAGCATAAGTTGGTATTTCTTCTTGGCTTTGATCAAAGACTTCAAAATAAGAAAGAATTGGTAATAAGACGTACTTATAGAAATCATGATATTGTTCCTCTAAAACAATCAGTTGTCCTTCATTTTCAATAATACTTTCTAAAAAACGGGCAATATTCCCCTCTTCATCAAGAACGATACGTTCCATATAAAACTTTCCATTATTCATTTCATAGCGATAACCATGTTTATTTCCAATAAACATTTCTTGATTGATACTTACTCTAATGACATAAAAATCTTCTTCTTTATTAATATATAAACGTAGCTCTGGTGCTACTTCACCAAAAGAAAGATTCTCTTTATTGATTTCATAAAGCTCATCAAGTAAACGTTTATCAATAGGGATGTTTCTTTTAATGGGTTCATAGTAATAGTTATAGTCTTCTATATCTTGACTTCTAAAGGAGATTGCTTTTTTCATGAAATCTATTTGTTTTAAGGCGTTTTCTGTAAAATTCTTTTCACTGTGTACAAATTCTAAAGATTTTCCATATTTATAATTTTCTTGATGATTGATTCGATCAATAAATTCTGTAATATTTTTGACTACATACTTCTTTTCATTTCCAACTCTATAGTCAACATTTATCTCACCATCTTGAAGATAAATAAAAGGTGTTAAATCATATTTTTCATTATTAATAGATAGTTGTAATTCTGTTTGATAATGATTTTTATTAAGATCAATGAGACGTGATGATGTATGTGCCAGTTGTCTAAGTTGAGCTTTTCTTCTTTGTCTTTGATTTTCTTTTTCAATCTCTTTCATTTTTTCTAATTTTTCACTTTGATACTCAAAAGGAAAATCATTGATTTCTAATTCATTAAGTTTCATAATAACTGCCCCTAAATGACCACACATAGAATCTTGATCATTAAATGGGCAAGCACATTTATAAGAAACGACTTTATTATCTTTAATTTCTAATGAACATTTTTGTATGTGATTAAAAACTGAAACGACAGCATCAATATGATAAAGATCATCTTTTAAAGTAATATACATACTTTCTACATTATCATAGTGATGATATCTTCTGGCAATCTCTAAGTTATTTTTACTTTTTACAACATTTAAATTTATATTAAATTTCAATTTCATCACCTTCTTCTAAACATTCATCTAACATTTCATGTATTTTCTTTTTTCTTGGATATTCTTTTTTGATCATATCGACAAACTCTATTTTTGATATTTTATCTAAATCAAGAAATAACTCATAAACATAATTTTTAAAATAATAATTTGAATTTCCTTTTTTAATATAATTTTTTAAACATTCAACATAAACCATTAAATACATTTCTAAACTATATTCTTTAATGATTTCTTTTGTTTGTTCAAAAAGTGTCATATTTGGTCTTTGAAGTAAAACATAGATCAAATATTTAACATCTTGATTTTGTCTAAACATTAAAGCTAAATCATAATCATCATAGATAGGTTTAATCGCATCCATAAAATCTAGTAAATAATCTTCAAACTTAATTCCATAAAATTGTTTTAAATCTTCATAATAAACAGGAATATGCGATGAATTATAATAATCTAATTTAGAATAAATATAATTCAAGTAGGCATCTTCATGTTCAGGATCAAGCAATGAATCAAGTTTTGCTTTGGTTTCTTTTTTTCTAATATTTTGTTCATGTTTTTTATAGTAAAGACGAGCAAGTCCTACTTGTTGGTGATCAACATAATAATGTATCATTTCTGTGATATAATCTTCATTGTTATTATAAATTTGAATATCATCTAAATATTTTTTCATATCTAAATGATGATCATTGATAATTTTAAAGTATGTATTTAGTAAAGAAACTTTTCTTTTCGTTAAAAGCATTTCTCTAATAATATCTATTTGATCATTGACATCTAATTTATAGATAATCATCATAATATAGCTAAATGCATTTTCATATCTTTGATATTTCATATTTTCTTTTAACCAGCGCGTTGTAAGTTCTTTATTACGTTCACTTGTAAGTAACTTACTATAACCTTGAAACATGATTTGAAGTATTTCATGACGATAATCGTTAGGATAATTAGAATTTAAAAATTCATCAATGACTTGTTGATAATTGGTAATATGAAAACTTCCTTGTTCATTTAATTGAATAATACGTTTTAAATATTTTTTAAATTCTTGATTGAATTCACGTTTTAACATAAAACTACTATGTGTTCTTCTACGAACATCTTTTAATAAAGCATTGATATCAATATATTGTTGTTCATCTTTAGGAAGTCGATCTTCAATCGCAAAATAAAGTGCCGCTTCATGTTTACAATGATTTCCTTCTTTAGCATAAGGACAATCACACGTAGCTGACATGACATCATAATGTTCATCTAAAGTGATTTTAGTATGATAAGCTTCATTTCCCAAAATAATTCCTGTATAGGTTTGGTTATCATATTGATTTACAGAAAAAACTCTATTTTGTTCAAAATATGTTTTTCCTCTTTTTAATATTGTCTCTGTAAAAAATGATTTCATAGGCTTCCTCTTTTCATATTCACTTCATTATACCAAGAAAGAAAAAAAGCACAAAACTTAATTTGTGCCTAAAATATGTTTATTGATAACTTCTGCAATCGCTCCTTGATTATTTGTTGCCTTGGTAATAATATCACATTCTTTTTTCATTTCTTCAACTGTATTTTGGACACCTACCCCAAGGCCTGCTACTTTGATCATTGATAAATCATTAAAATTATCACCTATTGCAATTGTATCTTTAATATCTACATTTAATAACTCTGCAAGTTTCTTTAAACCTTGTCCTTTATTAACTCCTTGATGATTAAATTCAATATAACGATTCGATGAATAACTTACATCCAAATCACTTGTTATCTCTTTTAAATCATTTTCAATTCCTTTTAAATATTGGTAATCTGTATTCATATATAACACTTTTACAATTTCTTGACCCTTTAAAAAATCAATATTATCATCAAAAATTTCTGTAACTTCCATTCTTCCTGCCAAATAATCTTTTTCTTCTTGGACATACTTATAAGCATAGACCATATCTTTTGTATAAACATGGATACAAACATCATAATCTAAACCTCTTTTGTAAAGTTCACTCGCTTTTTCAAAAGAAATTCCTTCGAAATGAAGTAACTTACTTCCTTTATTTTCAGTAATGGCTCCACCATTATAAGAAATCACATATGCATTTTCTAAATCATACAATCCTAAATCTTTTAAAGTTCCACCAACGGTATTAAAGCCTCTTCCTGTTGCTGGAACAAACTTCACACCTAACTCTTTTGCTTTTTGAATGGCTTCAATATTCTCTTTAGAAATCGTACGATCATCACTTAATAAAGTTTCATCCAAATCACACGCTATAATTTTATACATAGTATCCCTCTTTTCTTACTTTTATCTTATCAAAAAGGAATTAATATTTTCGTAACTTTCATGATATGAAATAAATACTTTCTATGGTATGTTTAATAAGGATGATGTTATGAAAAAAAGTATTTATGAAATTATAGAAGTATCTAAAGAAGATGACATAACAAGTCATATTTATGATCTTGTGATGATGTTTACAATATTTATGAGTATTATTCCTCTTGCTTTTAAACAAGAAACAAAGTTATTTACAACACTTGATTTAATTACAGTTATAATTTTTATTATTGATTATTTATTAAGATAGGCTACAGCTGATTTAAAATATGATGATCCTCGTTTTATTTCTTACATAAAATATCCATTTTCATTTATGGCAATTATTGATTTATTATCAATACTTCCTTCAATCAATATGATAAATAAAGGATTTAAAGTCCTTAAAACAATTCGTCTTATTCGTACCTTTCGTGTATTAAGAATCTTTAAAAGCTTTCGTTATTCAAAAAATATTCAAATCATTCTTCAGGTTGGAAAAAACTCAAAGAAGGCTTTGATTGCTGTTCTTTATTTAGCTATTGGTTATATTTTTGTTTGTGCCCTTATTATTTTTAATGTTGAACCAGATAGCTTTAATACTTTCTTTGATGCCATCTATTGGGCAACGATTTCTCTTACAACCGTTGGTTATGGCGATATTTATCCTATAACAACTTTGGGAAGAATAATTACAATGGTTTCTTCCTTTATGGGAATTGCGATTGTCGCTTTACCAGCTAGTATTATTACGGCAGGTTATATGAAAGAAATAGAATCAGATAAAATTTGATTCTATTTTAATGAGCTATTTATCATTGGCTTATCATCATCGTTTTTCATAATAAAGAAAGTATACATATGATAAGGACATTCCTTTAATCCAAATAACATTGCATAGATGTTTTCTTCTTCTGTTTCTATTTCCTTATAAGCATCCAAATATTTTTTATAACCTAATACTTTTTCTAAATCTTGGTAGATTTCTAAACTATATCTTCCATCTACAAATTTATGTTCTTGTTTGAGTTTGTTTTGTATATCTTTTAGATAAGCATTTTTCCATTCAAGTATTTTATCAAAATCTACTTCCACCCATTTTCTAATTACTTCATTTTCTACTATATGATCTATTTCTAAACAATAAAGCATTTGAAATAATTGATCTTCAACAAGATTATTTGTATAAGTTTTATGAAAATGAATATTAAGTTCCCCCTCTTTTTCTTCTAAAACAATTTCTTCTTGTTTTTCCCATTTTTTTAAACATGCATAAATAAGAATAAATTCATC
>OIYG01002875.1_pt1 | contig 10344 bp, 9 predicted proteins | sample 1587861 | NCBI WGS metagenome assembly OIYG01 (sample SAMN03283272) | human gut metagenome | biome: human-associated habitat; material: feces | host: Homo sapiens | place: Peru | collected 2012 | reverse complement strand
ATAAGTTGGGGCAAAAGACCCGCTGAGCGCCGCAGCTGATTGATTCAGAGGTTCCATAGCACGCTGAAAAAACTTCTTGACTTTTCTGCCCCTCTTGGCGTATCCTATTAGAGGAAACGGATGCAGCCTTTCTGTCGACTCCCGTCAACGGGTTTCCGGCTATCGCTGCGTCCGTTTCTCTTTTCGGATAAAAACGCTTGACTTTTCAGGCGTATTTGTATATACTAAATATTAGAAGCGAATGCGTTCTGTCTATCGAGTCCCGGCGACGGGTTCTTGGTATCGATCGCATTCGCTTCTTTTTTTGAAACGCAATAAAAAACACTTGACTTTTCAGAGTCCATGGAATATACTGATAGCAGAAGAGGAAAACCCCCGCGGGCCGTCGTCAGCAATGGCGCAAGAGCCCATAATTTTGGGGTGGGCCTCTTCTTTTTTACGCACCTGCGCGGCAAAGCCGAAGCCTTCTCATCCTACCTTGTTCAACATACAGCGTTCATCATGCGCGGTCGGCAGCCCTTGGCCGTCAAAAAACCGGGAACGAACACCTCACGTGTCCGTTCCCGGTTTTGCGTATCCGAATTATGTCGGCTTTGCGCTTATTGCATCAGCCCGCAGACCAGATCGGTATAGGCCGTCGGGTCTTCCAGCGGCAGGTTTGCCATGATCAGTCCCTGCGTATAGAGCAGCTCGGCGTATTTCTTTGCCTTCTCGGGGTCCTGCTCCATGCTGTCCTTGAGCGCCTTGAGCGCCGGATGCTCGGGGTTGACCTCCAGAATGCGGCCGCAGTGATAGTCCGAATTCGGGTCCATTGCCTTGAAATATTTCTCCATCTCAAAGCTCATGCCGCCGTCCGGAACCATGGTCAGCGGATGCGCGCCCAGCTCGGTGGAGACGCGCACGTCGGCGACGCGGTCGCCCAGCGTCTCCTTCATGAAATCGACGCAGCTCTTGAACTGCTCGGCGGCCTCCTCGGCAGCCTTCTTCTCCTCATCGGTGCTCAGCTCAAGATCGTCGGTCAGGATGTTGCGGAACTCGTGCTCCTCATACTTGCCGACCGTCTGCGGGATGAACTCGTCGACCTGCTCCGTCAGCAGCAGCACGTCAAAGCCGCGGTCGAGCAGCAGCTTCGTCTGCGGGATCTTCGCAAGACGCTCTGCGCTGTCGCCGGTGGCGAAATAGATATGCTTCTGGCTCTCGGGCATCGCTGCGACATATTCCTTGAGCGTGACGAGCTTCTGCTCCTTGGCGCTGTGGAATTCGACGAGATCCTGCAAAAGCTCCTTGTGCATCCCGTAATCCGACACGAGGCCGTATTTGAGCTGCTTGCCGAAGGCGGCGTAGAATTTTTCATAATTCTCACGGTCATTTTCAAGCAGCCGCAGCAGCTCGGCCTTGATCTTCTTCTCCAGCTGGCCGGCAATGCGTTTCAGCTCGCGCGTCTGCTGCAAAAGCTCACGGCTGATGTTCAGGCTGAGATCCTGACTGTCCACCACGCCGCGCACGAAGCGGAAGTGCTCCGGCAGCAGGTCGGCGCAGCTGTCCATGATGAGAACGCCGGAGGAATAGAGCTGAAGCCCGCTCTTATAGTCCTTCGTATAGAAATCGTACGGCGCCTTGCTCGGGATGTACAGAAGCGCCTTATAGGTCACGTCGCCCTCGACGCTCAGATGCAGCACGCTCACGGGCTTCTCGAAATCGTAGAACTTCTCGTGATAGAACTGCTCATATTCCTCCTGCGTGACGTCCTTCTTGGCCTTCTGCCAGAGGGGCACCATGGAGTTGAGCGTCTGATCCTCGCGCACCGTCTCGTACTTCGGCTCCTTGTCGTCCTTGGTCTCCTCGGTGGGCTTGCTCGTCTCGACCTCCATTTTGATCGGGTAGCGGATATAATCGGAATATTTGCGCACGAGCATCCGCAGCTTGTATTCCTGAAGGAACTCGCTGTATTTCTCGTCCTCGGTGTCGGCCTTGAGCTTCAGGATGACGTCCGTACCGGCCTGCTCCTTGTCGCAAGGCTCGATGGTATAGCCGTCCGCGCCGGAGGAGACCCATTTCCACGCCTGCTCCTCGCCGAATTTCTTGGAGATCACGGTGACCTGATCCGCGACCATAAACGCGGAATAGAAGCCGACGCCAAACTGACCGATGATGTCGATGTCATCCTTCTGTTCGGCGGTATTTTTGAACTGGAAGGAACCGCTGTGCGCAATCGTGCCCAGACTTTCCTCCATTTCCTCCTTGCTCATGCCGATGCCGTTGTCGGAAACGGTCAGCGTACCCGCCGTCTTATCCACGGACAGGCGGATGGCAAAATCGCTGCGGCTCAGGCCGACGCTCTCGTCGGTGAGCGCCTGATAGGCGAGCTTATCCACGGCGTCGGAGGCATTGGAGATCAGCTCTCGCAGAAAAATCTCCTTGTGCGTATAGATCGAATTGATCATCAGATCAAGCAGACGCTTGGATTCCGCCTTAAACTGTTTTTTAGCCATGCTTGTCTCTTCCTTCTTTTGTTTTAGCACTCATCATTTACGAGTGCTAAAGCTATTATAACGCAAATTTTCCATTTTGCAAGAGGCGTCACAAAATATTTACACTTTCTTTTTTCACAAGCCCGCCGCAGTCACTTCTGTTCCATGCATAGTGGACGAAGCTGGCATTTGTGTTACGTTTTATAAAGCAATGCAAAAGGCCAGTTCAGTACAAGACCGAACTGATTTTCTAAAACTTTGGTTGTTTTCGGTATCTACTTTCTCTTGACAGATGCACACCGCCGGCATTTTTCTTCCTACAGCAAAAACGCGCCATGCGATACGCATGGCGCGTTTTGTCGTTCTGTCACTCGTTCATTCCAGCAGGTCATGCACGAGCTGTAATATATGCTCCCGTTTTGTGCGTCCGAGGCGGTCGATGGACTGCATCAGCTCCATGGACTGCTTCGGCTCTGAGAGGCTATCGTTGAAGAATTCCTGCGGAGAAATTTCAAGGTATTCACAAATATAGAAAAAGCCGACCATCGACGGAAGTGTGTGCCGGTTTTCGATTTTATTGATATAGCTTTCGCTCTGTCCGAGCGAGAGGCTCATATCGCGTGCGGATATTCCCTTTTGCAGCCGAAGCTGTGTGAGCCGCTCTGGGAACCATTTTTGATAATCCATAGTTCCACCTCCGTACCCGTATAGTATAAGGCCGCACAGGCGCAATTTCATGGAAAATCAATCCATATTTTTCTTGACACACAGATTTATAGGACATATAATTGAGATTGTATAGAAACTACGTCAATACACAGAGAAAAGGAGAGAATACCAATGGGAAAACGACCCAAACTGGACGCAATCAGCGCCGTTCTTGCCTCTGGCAAATGCCTCACGTTGACCGACGCACAGTATGAAGCCAAGACTGGTATTGCGCTGCCAAAGGACCCCTACTATTTGAAAAATGGCTCCGCGCTGGCGCGACTCTGCAAGGAGTATGATTACTACATTGAGGTACAGGAAAAGCGCGTATTTCTTAGAAAGGAGTGCCAGACTAAATGACATTGTTTATTGGACTTCTATCAATTGCCATTCTTGTTTTTGTCATTGTAGCCACAGCATATGGTTTAGGCTCCGCTATTCATGAAAATAAGAAAAAGAAAGAGGAGTTTGCACACCACCAAGCCGAAGCCAAAGCTAGAGAAAAACTCAGCTGGGAAAAAGCACGGAAAAAGTATAAAATCAGTGATTCCTTGTCCTTCGATGCAGCTTGTTCCGAGATAAAAAAACTCGCGGCCAGTAAACTATCTGCACGTTTAGCCCCTCTTATCGATCGCGGCCTAATTTCTCAAAATTGCGTTGATACACATTCGTCATTTGGCACTTGTTGTGTTGTATCTGATGAATTATACTACGATATTGAACATTCTTCTGGATTAGGACAATACAAGCGGGTCCTTTTGCCGCGTTTTTTCGCAGAGCTATGTATAACCGCAGATTTATCTGTCTACGATTGCCTCGACGAGCTAAATCCTCGTGAAATCTATATCCCCAGCATGAAGCTTTCGGACATCAAGCTCTATCGCATTGAGGGTGGCGTTCACTATAACTCTAATGTGTCCGGCGGCGGGGTCAATATGCAGGGCGCTATGGCCGGTGCCATTCTTGCGGGCGGTGCCGCCGCAATTATCGGCAGCCAAATCGGTACAGAAATCAAAACCACAACGACGAAGCAAGATGACCGGCGGCTGATGCTGTATCTCGAAGAAAACGGCACATTAAAAATGAACTATATTCAAACCGATAACATTGACAAAACTCTTGACGCACTTCGGAAGCTGATTCCGGAAAAAGAAGAAAGCTATATTCTCGCACAAAACAGACTCAGCGCACTTCAAAACTGAATTATCTTCTCCGCGCCCAACTTTGAGCAGAAAGTTGGGCGCTTCTTTCTTTGTTTCGTCGTACTGCACAGATTTCTTTCTGATTTTTATGTTGATCGGCGAAGAGCTTCCAGTGGAAATGTCAGAAAACTGGCAGTCTTGCATCTTGCAAGCCGCTGTAATTCGTAGTAGACTATGCGCGTTTGAAAATCTGAAAGGCGGAGGCTGTCATGAAGAAAAGCTCCGTGAAAAATTTGTTCGTATCATCTATCCTCTCCTTTTTCATTCTACCACTTTTTCTGACCAACCTTCTGCTTGACTTTCGATAGTTGGTCTACGAACGATTTTCGCCGCTGGCTGCACGAGGTTGCTGCGGCCTACGGCCTCGCAAAGACAAGCTCAGGGCTTTAGCAAAGCAGCACCACCGTGTGCGGGCCTGCTTCGTTTTTTCTTCTTTGCATCTCCGCAATTGTGTGGTATACTAGAAGGTAAGAATGACAATGAGGTGATGGCATATGATTACAGTTTCCAATCTTAGTCTGCAATTCGGCGGAAAGCCGCTGTTTCAGCACGTCGACCTGCAATTCACGTCCGGCAACTGCTACGGCGTGATCGGCGCGAACGGCGCGGGCAAATCGACCTTTCTGAAGCTGCTCTCCGGCGAGCTGGAGTCAACCGGCGGCGAGATCTCCATCAAGCCGGGGCTGCGCATGTCCGTTTTGAAGCAGGATCAGTTTGCCTTTGACGACTATTCCCTGCTCGACACGGTCATCATGGGCAACCGCCGCCTGTACGATATTATGAAGCAGAAGGACGCGCTCTACGCCAAGGAGGATTTCAGCGACGAGGACGGGATGCTGGCCTCGGAGCTGGAGATCGAATTTGCCGAGCTGAACGGCTGGGAGGCCGAGTCCGACGCCAGCCGTCTTTTGCAGGGGCTGGGCATTCCGGTCGAGCTGCATCAAAATTCCATGCGCGAGACCGACGGCCGTCTGAAGGTCAAGGTACTGCTGGCGCAGGCGCTCTTCGGCAACCCGGACATCATCCTGCTCGACGAGCCGACGAACAACCTCGACATCGAGTCGATCAACTGGCTCGAGAGCTTCCTGCTGGACTATGAGGACAAGGGCACGGTCATCGTGGTCAGCCACGACCGCCACTTTTTGAACACGGTCTGCACGCACATCGTCGACATCGACTATGGCAAGATCAAAATGTACGTCGGCAACTATGACTTCTGGTACGAGTCGAGCCAGCTCATGCAGCAGCTCATCCGCCAGAACAACAAGCGCAAGGAGGACAAGATCGCCGAATTGCAGGAGTTCATCTCCCGATTCTCGGCGAACAAGGCCAAGAGCAAGCAGGCCACGGCGCGCCGCCGTCTGCTCGACAAGCTGAGCGTTGAAGAGATGCCCGCCTCGTCGCGGCGCTATCCCTTCGTCGGCTTCACGCGCGACCGCGAGGTCGGCAAGGACATTCTGTTCGTGACCGAGGTCTCCAAGACCGTCGACGGCGTCAAGCTGCTCGACAGGGTCTCCTTCACCGTGAACAAAAACGACAAGATCGCCTTTGTCGGCGAGAACGAGCTGGCGCAGACGACGATGTTCAAGCTGCTCATGGGCGAGCTGGAGCCGGACGAGGGCACGATCAAATGGGGCGTCTCGACCTCGCAGAGCTACTTCCCCAAGGACAACACCGCATTTTTTGAGGGCAGGAGCGAGTCGCTGGTCGACTGGCTGCGCGAATATTCCACAAAAAAGGACGACGTCTATCTGCGCGGCTTCCTCGGGCGGATGCTCTTCTCCGGCGAGGACGTCTTCAAGCCGGTCAACGTGCTTTCCGGCGGCGAAAAGGTGCGCTGTATGCTCTCAAAAATGATGCTCTCGGGCGCGAACGTCATTCTGCTCGACCAGCCGACGAACCATCTGGACATGGAGTCGATCCAGGCCGTGAACAAGGGCATGATCGCCTTCCCCGGCAACGAGCTGTTCGCCTCGCATGACCACGAGCTGCTGCAATCCGTCGCCAACCGCATCCTTGAGTTCAAGCCGGACGGCACGCTCGTCGACTACCGCGGCACCTATGACGAGTACCTCGCTTCTGATCTGTACCAAAGCACGCACTGACGCGTGTTTTATGGGGGGGCACGCCCCCGATCATATCAACTGGAGGTGTTTTGAATTATGGCAAGCAATACTCCTTCCTCTCTGCGCCGCGCCGTGATTTATGAGGTCTATGTGCGCAGTCACACGCCCGAGGGCACGTTCCGCGCGATTGAGCCGGATCTCGACCGCATCCGCGCGCTCGGCGTGGACATCGTCTGGTTCATGCCGATCCACCCGATCGGTGAGGAAAACAAAAAGGGCAGCCTCGGCTGTCCCTATGCCAACCGCGACTACCGCACGGTCAACCCCGAATACGGCACGCTGGAGGACTTCCTCCACCTGACGGAGGAGATCCATAAGCGCGGCATGAAGTGCATGATCGACGTCGTGTATAACCACACCTCGCCGGATTCCACGCTCGTGCGTGAGCACCCGGAATTCTTCTATCGCAAGCCCGACGGCAAGCGCGGCAACAAGGTCGGCGATTGGACGGACGTGGTCGACCTTGACTACACCAACCGCGCGCTCTGGGATTACCAGATTGAGTCGCTGTGCTACTGGGCGCAGTATGTCGACGGCTTCCGCTGCGACGTGGCCAGCACCGTTCCGGTCGAATTCTGGAGGGAAGCGCGCGCCGCCGTCGCCAAGGTGCGTCCCGACGCGATCTGGCTCGGCGAGAGCGTCCATCTGGCGCATATCCGCGCCTTCCGCGAGCAGGGCTTCTATGCCGCGACCGATTCCGAGCTGTTTGACGCCTTCGACATCCTCTACCCCTACGACCTCTGGCCGGAATTTGAGGACAGCACCGAGGGGCGCGCGCCGCTCAGCCGTTATTTTGACGCCGTCAACTCGCAGGAGCTGGGCTTCCGCACGGAGTATAACAAGCTGCGCTGCATCGAGAACCACGACCAGCGCCGCGCCGCCGACCGCTTCGGCACGGGTGACGCCCTGCTGGCATGGACGGCGCTGAGCTATTTCATGAAGGGCACGACCCTGCTCTACGCCGGGCAGGAGCACCGCATCACGCACACACCCTCGCTCTTCGAGCGCGAGCCGATCGCGTGGGATCCTGCCTCGGATATTTCGCCCCTGCTGACGCGACTGGCCGAGATCAAAAGGCAGCTCCCGACGGACGCCGTGTTCCGCATCGACACCGACGACACGCAGGGCATCGCCGCGGCAAGCTATACCGCGCCCGGCGCGCACGCCGTCGGCGTGTTCCCGCTGGCCGGGAATCCCGGCTCGGTCGCCGTTCCCCTGCCCGACGGCAGCTATCAGAATGCGATTGACAGCAAGCCTGTCACCGTCCGCGCCGGTCACATGACCGTCGGCACGGAGGCCGTCATCATTCTCTGATTACAGGTTATAGAATACGCAGGGCGCGGCCGTTTGGCCGCGCCCTGCGTATTCTCTGGCTGTCAAAAAAGCCCAAAATCGTCAAAATCGGTCAACAAATCGTCAGCAGTTTACCATGCTGCAATTCTGTCAGGAATCAGACAGGACGCCCCTCTGCTTTCGCATAAGGGGCGTCCTTGCCGTTTAATACCATGTCACAAGAATGTCGTCGATGAGAATGTCGCGCAGGGGCTTGCTGTTTTCCGTGTAGGTGACGTCGATTATGATCGTCACGCCGTCGTCAAACCGCCAGACAAACAGGAAAGCATCGTCCGACTCGCTGTCCTCCGACGGTGTTCCGAGCTGGGCGAAGACCTCGCCGATGGTCGTTTGCAGACTGATCCCGTTCAGCGCGGCGGTCTCCGGGTCTTCCGAATCGCCTGTGTACATCCACGGTGCGATGCTGACCTTACGAGGCCCGGCGCTCGTGAATTCATAGTTGAACTCCCATTCCATTGCATGAGCCGAGTAGTTTTTGTAAGTGACCCAGCTCAGCTCCGTGTTCAGCACACGCGTCACAGTCGTGTTCCCGTCGTTGTCCGTATATGTCTCCTCCGGGAAGAGGTTATAGACCGCCTCCGGCGTCGTCTCGCCGTTCAGCGTGACGCTCTGCCCCTTGTAGGACAGCACATACTCCTGCGGCGTCGTGATCGCGGGGCAATCGGCATAGAGCTTCGCCCGTTCTGCCGCAAAAAGCTCCGCCTTGGTCATGCCCGAGCTTTCCGTCTCCGGCTCAGTCGGTGCGGCAGTCGGCTCGGAGTCCGTCGTCTTCTGCTCGGTCTCGGTCGATTTCGTCTCGTTTTTTTGCGCGGCGCAGCCGGAAAGCACCAGCAGCAGCGCCAGCATCAGGCAAATCAGTTTTTTCATAGTACGTTCCCTCCCCGGATCAGTATGCCACGCCCCAGTAGATCATCTTCTTGGCGGGCTTGCCGCAGATGGCGCAGACGTCGCTCAGGTGCTCCTGCCGGAACGGCATACAGCGGCTGGACATGCCGGCCTCCTCCTTCATGCGGTTCTCGCAGGCCACGTCGCCGCACCACATCGTGCGGATAAAGCCGCCGTGCTCCTGCTGCAGGCGCTTGGCCTCCTCAAGGGTCTCGGCGTCATAGATATGCTCGTCGAGGTTCTTCTTGGCCTTCTCAAACATGCCGTCGTGCACCCTTTGCAGCAGCTCGGACGCGTTCTGCTCGAGCGCGTCGAGCGAAACGGCTGTTTTTTCACCGTTGTCGCGGCGGACGACGACGCACTGGCCGTTTTCAATGTCCTTCGGGCCAAGCTCAAGGCGCAGCGGAACGCCCTTCATCTCGTATTCCGCGAATTTCCAGCCGGGGCTTTGCTCGGATTCGTCAAGCTTCACGCGGTAGCCCGCCGCGCGCAGGCGGTCGGCCACCTCGCGCGCCTTTTCCAGCACGCCGGGCTTATGGAACGCGATCGGGATCACGGCGATCTGGATCGGCGCGATCTGCGGCGGCAGGACGAGGCCGTTGTTGTCGCCGTGGGTCATGATGATGCCGCCGATCAGACGGGTGGAGACGCCCCACGAGGTCTGGAACGGGTGCACGCGCTGGTTGTCCTTGTTGGTGAAGGTGATGTCGAACGCGCGGGCAAAGCCGTCGCCGAAATAGTGCGACGTTCCGGCCTGCAGGGCCTTACGGTCGTGCATCATGCACTCGATCGTATAGGTCGCCTCCGCGCCGTTGAACTTCTCCTTCTCGGTCTTCTGGCCGCGCGTGACGGGCATGGCCAGCACCTTCTCGCAGAAATCGGCATAGACGTTGAGCATCCGCTCGGTCTCCTCGCGCGCCTCCTCGGCCGTGGCATGCATGGTGTGCCCCTCCTGCCAGAGGAACTCGCGGTGACGCAGGAAGGGACGGCTGGTCTTTTCCCAGCGCAGCACGCTGCACCACTGGTTATACATCTTCGGCAGGTCGCGGTGGGACTGGATCACGTTGCGGAAATGCTCACAGAACAGCGTCTCCGACGTCGGACGGACGCAAAGCCGCTCCTCAAGCTTGTCGCTGCCGCCCATTGTGACCCACGCGCACTCCGGCGCGAAGCCCTCGACGTGATCCTTCTCCTTTTGCAGCAGGGATTCCGGGATCAGCATCGGCATATAAACGTTCTCTGCGCCGGTCTTTTTGAATTCGGCGTCCATCAGGCGCTGGATGTTCTCCCAGATGGCATAGCCATAGGGACGGTAGACAAACATGCCCTTGACGGAGGAATAGTCGATCAGCTCGGCCTTTTTGCACACATCGGTGTACCACTGGGCAAAGTCGACCTCCATGTCGGTGATCTGCTCAACCTTTTTTTCTTTCGCCATAATCATATATCCTTTCCGCATCATTGCAGGTATCGATTCTCTTATATTGTATCACGTCTGTCAAGTGCCTGCATAGAATGGACTGCGAGTTTCTTGCAATTTTTAAGGAACCTCTGATTCAATTGCAAGAGCGGTCAGCGAGGGATTTTGTTCCAGATTGA
>OIYG01002874.1_pt1 | contig 10345 bp, 10 predicted proteins | sample 1587861 | NCBI WGS metagenome assembly OIYG01 (sample SAMN03283272) | human gut metagenome | biome: human-associated habitat; material: feces | host: Homo sapiens | place: Peru | collected 2012 | reverse complement strand
GTTCTCTAACAACCTCATTCTCTTTATGCCCGTAATTTATTTAGGACAATATTGGCTGTGGGCATCAGTTTTTTTATGGGTGGGGAAAAGAAAAATGGGATAAGGAAGGAGGGAGCAAGGATTTTTTTGTAAATTTGCTTTTTAAATATGATGGAAGAAGAATTTGACATAAGAAAGGAGCGTATTCGCAGCGACCAAGATGTGGAAAAGGCTCTGCGACCGGTGCGATTTGAGGATTTTTCGGGTCAGGATAAGATTCTGGAAAATCTGCGCGTGTTTGTCGCAGCCGCACGTATGCGTGGCGAAGCGCTCGACCACACTCTTTTCTATGGCCCTCCGGGGTTGGGTAAAACCACACTCAGCAACATCATCGCCAACGAACTGGGCGTGGGCTTCAAGGTCACCTCTGGTCCTGTGCTCGACAAGCCGGGCGATTTGGCTGGCTTGCTCACCTCGCTGGAGGAAAACGATGTGCTGTTTATCGACGAAATTCACCGTCTGAGCCCTGTGGTGGAGGAATACCTCTATTCGGCGATGGAAGACTATCGCATCGACATCATGATCGACAAGGGACCGGGCGCACGCTCGGTGCAACTCTCGCTTGCGCCATTCACGCTCATCGGTGCCACCACCCGCAGCGGCTTGCTCACCTCGCCATTGCGTGCGCGTTTCGGCATCAACTGCCACTTGGAATACTACAGCCACGAGGTGCTGGAGCAGATTGTGAAGCGTTCGGCTCGATTGCTCAACGTGCCCATCACCGACGAGGCTGCACTTGAAATTTCGCTCCGCAGCCGTGGCACTCCACGTATCGCCAACTCGCTCTTGCGCCGTGTGCGCGACTTCGCCCAAGTGAAAGGCTCCGGCAAAATCGACACCACCATTGCCCGCTATGCGCTTGAGGCACTGAACATCGACAAATACGGACTCGACGAAATCGACAATAAAATTTTGCTCACCATCATCGACAAGTTTAAGGGTGGTCCCGTTGGGCTCAACACCATTGCCATGTCGATGAGCGAAGACCCCGGCACCATCGAGGAAGTGTATGAGCCATATCTTGTGAAAGAGGGCTTCATCAACCGCACCCCTCGTGGACGCGAAGTGACCGAACTCGCCTACAAGCACCTGAAGCGACACCGCATTGCCGAGCAGGGCAACATTTTTGACTAAAATGTAGATTACATTCACACGAATTAAATATATACATATATAGAATTTAAAAAAACACTATCACTGTGGCTACTAATTTAAAATCTCTTGCAAAAGACACTGCGATATACGGTGTGAGCAGTATTTTTGGGCGTTTCCTCAATTATCTGCTCGTGCCACTCTACACCGCCACACTCTCTGCCGCCTCTGGTGGCTATGGTGTGATCACCAACCTCTACGCGTGGACTGCGCTGCTGCTGGTGATTCTCACCTATGGTATGGAAACCACATTCTTCCGCTTTGCCAACAAAGCCGACGAGGATGCCGAAAAGGTGTATAGCACCACGCTGGTGTCGGTGGGCGCAACGGCACTGATGTTTGTGGCTGCCGTTGTGGGCTTCCTGCCCAGCATCTCGTCAGTCCTCGGCTATGCCGACCATCAGTCGTGGGTGGTGTCGATGGCTATTATCGTGGCACTCGACGCGTTCCAAGCCATACCGTTTGCCTATCTCCGCTATAAAAAGCAGCCTATCAAGTTCGCAGGGCTGAAATTGGCGTTTATTTTCATCAATATTCTGCTCAATCTGCTCTACTTCCTGATATTGCCAGCCATGAAGTGCAACCTTTTCGGCATCTACGACGACCACTTCACGCTCAATGTGGGCTATGTGTTCTACATCAACCTCGTGACCACAGGCGCCATCACCTTCCTCTTTTGGAAAGAACTGCTTTGCATCAAATGGCGCTTCGACTGGGCATTGCTCAAGCGCATGTTGGGCTACAGTTGGCCAATCTTAGTGCTCGGCATCGCCGGTATTCTCAACCAAGCCGCCGACAAGATTTTGTTCCCCATCATCTACGAGGCAGCCGACCAGCAGAAGCAACTGGGCATCTACGGCGCGGCTGTGAAGGTGGCAATGATTATGGCACTGATCACTCAAGCGTTCCGCTACGCCTACGAGCCGTTTGTGTTTGGCAAGAGCAAGGACAAGGACAACAAAGACACCTATGCCAAGGCGATGAAATACTTCATCATGTTCACCCTTTTCGCATTCCTGGCAGTGATTGCCGGCATCGACGTGCTCAAGCACATCATCGCCCCCGACTACTGGGAGGGCTTGAAGGTGGTGCCTATCGTGATGGCAGCAGAAATCATGATGGGTGTGTATTTCAACCTCTCATTCTGGTATAAACTCATCGACAAAACCATCTGGGGCGCAGTGTTCTCGTTTGTGGGTTGCGCCGTGCTTTTCGCCATCAACTTCATCTTCGTGCCCAAGTATGGCTATATGGCTTGCGCGTGGGGCGGATTCGCTGGCTATGGCACCGCCATGGTGATTAGTTACTTCGTGGGACAGAAGCATTATCCGATTGCCTACCCGATGAAAGACATAGGCATCTACACCGGCCTCGCCGCCGTGCTGTTTGTGGCCATGCTGTGGCATCCGTTCGGCACCGCCGTGCTCGACACAGTGTATCGCTGCGTGCTGATGATGGTGTTCTTTGTGGTGATGTTCTGCCGCGAGCACATGGGCGAAATGTTCCAGAAGTTGCCAGTAGTGGGCAGATTCTTCCGATAAGCAGAGTTTTTTATACATTTTTGCATTTATATAAGGTGCAGTTTTATCGGAATTATTTTATCTTTGTATCTGCAATTTTTCAACTACACTCATGTTGCTTCATAGCTCTTGGCTAAAATATACGCTTTCTGTGCTGCTGCTCACCGTGGTGGCAGGCATTTCGTGCGCACAGGTGACCGTGAACGGTTCGTCGGCAAATCTGATTTACGACGGCATCGACGTGTCGAGCTATCAGAAAGACATCGACTGGAGCGCGACGGCTAAGGACAAGAACATCAAATTCGTGTATGTGAAAGCCACCGAGGGCGCCACCTATCGCTCCCGACACTATCAATACAACATTGAGAATGCGCGCCAATACGGCATACATGTGGGCGCATACCACTTCTTCCGCCCGAATGTGCCGGTGGAGAAGCAGTTTCGCAACTTCACCTCCGTGGTGAAGAAGGAGGACCAGGACTTGATTCCGCTTATCGATGTGGAGGTGCGTGGCAACAACCTCACGGTGAGGGCGCTGGTGGATTCGGTGCTTGCCTTTGCCGACAAACTGGAAGACCACTATGGTTGCAAACCGATGATTTACACCGGTCACGCATTCTATAATTCCTACTTGAGTGGGAAAATTCCGGGTTATCCGCTGTTCATTGCCCGCTATTCAAAAGTGGAGCCTCGCCTTACGGGCGGTGCCAACTGGGTGCTGTGGCAATTCTCCGAAAAGGGCGTGATAGCCGGTATCGACCACGCTGTGGACCTTTGCCGCTTCAATAAGGGCTGCGGTTTGAAGGACATTCTCATCAGTGGCAGAAAGGTGCGCTCACGCACGCACGCCACTGCACATAAGGAGAAGAAGCCCGAACCTGCGGCGGAGGAGAAAAAGCAAGTGAAGCCAAATCCAGAGCAGGAAAAACTCGACAAGGAGGCACGCAAACGTGCCGAAAAGCGCAAAGCCGAGGAAAAGAAAGAGGCTGAGCGACTGGCTAAGCAGAAGGAAAAACTCAGAAAACTCAAAGAAAAAGAGCAGAAAGAGGCTGCCAAGCAGGAGCAAAAGCGCCGCGAAAAGGCAGCAAAAGAAGCACGCAAGCGTGCCGAGAAAGAGGAAAAAATGCGTCAGGAGCAAGCCAAGCGCGACCAAAAGGAGCGTGAGAAATTCCTGAAGAAGAAAGATAAGGAACGCCAAGTGGCCAAAGAGCGTCAAGAGGAGCAGGCGAAAGCCGACCGCCAGCGAAAGCAGAAGCAGGAAGAGCAGGCTCGCAAGCGCGAAGAAGTGAAGCGCGCCCAAGAAAAGGCGGCAAAGAAGCAAAGCCAAAACCAAAAGGCAAAAAATCAAGGCCGACGCGTGAACCAAAGCAGCCCCGACAACGACGACATCTATTATTAGCACAATAAAATAACCGACCGCAATGCGGCCGGTTATTTTTTGGTAATGATATACAAGTTGTCCCTGTAAACTATTTTATACTAATATTCCAGTTGTGCCAGATTTCTTCAGGACTTTCACCTTGTTTCAAATCTCAGTACTCTCTTCACCGATTCACTGATTATTCTTTTCAGTTCCGTTTCATTCAGTTTAATTGTTCGTTTCATATTTCTATAATTGTTATATTGTTTATTTTCTGTAGCAATAGGTAATGGTTGAAATGCTGTATCTCCATTTTCAAAAAGACTTTTTAATGAATTAAGATAAGTAATAACACTTGCCTCATTATCTAATGCATTAACATTGTAAGGAATAGAATGATGTTCCGCATCAAGAAAAGTAACAGTGTTATCATTAAATGTATTCCCATTTTTGAAATACACTATATATCTCTTATTTGGTCTTCCTAATTGTTCGTGCCTATTGTATAAATCAGGATTTGTGTTGTTGTGGTTGCTATTTCTAAGTAGAAAAATCAAGTTGGTATTTAAAGGAATAAAATAGTTATAGAAACCATTTCCTTCTTCTTGACAAAGACCAATATATTCGGCTATTGTTTTATATTTATCGCCTATCTTTTCATATTGAGCAATTACATTTGCATATTGCATCAGGTATTCTATACCATTGATAGCATCTGAACTTCTTTGCCTATATTTTTCTATTTCTTGTGGTGTTAATGCGTCAATTCTCCACTTTACCATATACTTTACTAATAATCTTTATATAAATAATTATTACATAATTTAAAAATATCATTACCTTTGCAAAAAATGCATAGAATATGAGATATCTTGGTTGTAAAAACATTAAGGATACACAATTAGTAAAAGTATCCACCATCTTGGGTTATGATATTTATGTTCCACAATCATATTGTATGCCCAAAGTCATTTACCAAAAAGATTGCCCAATATGGGTAAATTATAACGACAATGGGAATTGTGATGTTTTTGAAACGGTATCAAAGGCCAAATTATATCCTACACTTGTAGGGATAATTAAACAGATGTATCCAATACGTGTGGGGTACTATTGCAAACCATTGACTGATTATTTTGTAAGAGAGTTACAATTTAATACTACACATTTTTACGAATTTAGCAGTGTTTGTTTTAACGAGAAAGATGAAATCAAAGCGGCTGTTTGTATTGAAGAATATAATGAACTATCTGTTTTAAAAGGGTTTGAATGTGCAAAAATTACTAATGTCCTTAATAGGGATAATGATGCCTTTTGTGTTTTATATAACTATATGTTCAGAGAAACCAATATCAATAATTATAGAGGACTATTGATTCAATATGAACCAAATACTCAATTTGAAATAGAGAATGCAAAATTATTAAGTATGGTCAAATTGGAAGATGGTAAATATTATTACCAATTTGAATAAAATACAACCATTCTGACTGCATTTCCATTTTCTCAAAAGCGTATCAGGCGACCACGTCCATGGTCGCCCGACACCTTGTCTGCATCCGAATCGCGCCTTTTCACTCCACGCTTATCCCGAACTCGCGTTATACACATATAGTCCAAATGATATATGGTTGCCGATTACATTTGTTTGTTTACAGGGACAACATGTATATCATTTCCTATTTTTTATATTTTCTTTACGATTGGGCTATAGCCCAATCGTGGTAATCGTGGGGGCATTATTTGTATTCATCGCCGTAGGTGGCTTTCACTTCGCGCACATAGGTGCGGATTTTTTGTTCCTCGCTGCGTGGCACGATGAGCAGGGCGTTTTCGCTGTCGGCGATGATGTAGTCGTCGAGTTCCGACACAACCACCAACTTGTCGCCTTGGGTCGATACGATATTGTTGTGGCTGTTCATCATCATCGTTTTGGTGCCTTGCAGCACATTGCCGTCGTGGTTCTTTGGGCTTACATCGTAGAGCGAGCCCCATGTGCCGAGGTCGGTCCAGCCGATGCCGTCAACACGGAGCACCGTCACATTGTCGGCCTTTTCAAGCACGGCGTAGTCGATGGAAATGCTTTGGCTTGCGGAGTAAATCTCTTTGATGAAATCCTCTTCCTTGTCGGTGCCGTAGATGCCTTCGCCCTCACGGAACTTCGGCGACACCTTGGCGGCGTTGTCGTTGAGCGCCTTGATAATGGAAGTGGCACTCCAGAAGAAGATGCCGGTGTTCCAGTAAAACTCGCCGCTATCCACAAACACCTTCGCCAACTCCAAGTCGGGCTTTTCTGTGAATGTTTTCACCATGGCGAAATCGCCGTCGATTTCACGCCCCTGCTGAATGTAGCCGTAGCGGGTTTCGGGGTGGGTGGGTTTCACGCCAAAGGTGAGCAGCGTGTCGTGGTGCTCAATAAACTCGAACGCCTTTTCCACACTCTCGCGAAATTCGTCGACACGCAGAATGATATTGTCGCACGGAGCCACCATGATTTTTGCGTCGGGGTTGAGTGCCTTGATATGGTAGGCTGCCCAGGCGTTGCCTGGCCCGGTGCGTCGGTGTGCTGGCTCGCACAATATTTGGCTGTCGGTGATTTCGGGCACTTGCTCCTTCACCAGGTCCACATATTCGCTGCGAGTGAGCATAATAATGTTTTCTTGTGGAATAATACCTTTCAATCGCGCTACGGTGAGTTGTAGCAACGATTGACCTGTTCCAAGGAAATCAATAAATTGCTTGGGCATCTGTGTACGGCTCTTAGGCCACAGGCGGCTTCCACATCCACCGCACATAATCACACAGTATCTGTTCTTCTCGGTCATATCTGGTTTTTACTTGGTTGCGTAAATGAATATGCTAATTTAGCGAAATTTTTCCATAATAACGCATATTATCACAGAATATTATAGTAAAAACTGATTATTTTTGATTTTTTAATTTTTGGGTGGTTTTGGGGGTGTGTTATTCCACATTGCCGTGCCAAACCATCAGTGCGAAAAAGGCGACGAGGGCGGCAATCACCACCCATGCCATGAGTTTGAAGCGGAGGCTTGCTGGCTCGTGCTTTTGAGGGATGAAATGTGGCACTTTCACGAACGGAAGTGCGGCGAGTGTGTTTCCCTCGGTTTGTGTGGTTTTGTTTTGCTCTGGGGCTTTCTGTGTGGCTGCTGTGGTGGCGCGCTGTGGTGCGGCTGAGGCAGTGGCGCTCACTTCGGCAAATGGCAGTGGCGCACCGCAGAATGGGCAGAAATTCAGCCCACGCGCTGGCAGACCCTTGCCACAGGTGGAGCAGAATGCCACCTTGCTGTGGGGATTGGGGGCGGTGGCCGCTTCTGGAGCAGGTTCAGCCACGGCTGGCGGCTCCTTAGGCAGTTTGCTCACATCTACCGTAAACTCGCTCACGCACTGCGGACAAATCACCACGCCACCGCTGGCAGTGAGTTTTGCCACCGTCAGTGTCTGCTTTTTTCCGCAATGTGGGCATCTAAGTTCCATACGAGTGAGCGTTCGTCGTTTTTTATCCAAATGCAAAGATACAAAAATTATTTGATGTGGGAGGGCAAAATTTAATGTGGGAGGGACAAAGCCTTGCCATTCGTTTTATTGCGCTGGTGTGGAGTGTTTTCTCTTTTCCTTTTCGCCCTTGCGGTGAGCGTCTTTCTCGCTCTTGCGAAGCATCTCTTTTTCGTTTTTACGGTATGCCTCTGCCGACTGGTTGAGCGATGCTCTTGCGGCGTTGTATTCCTCGTTAAATTCCTCGTCGGTCAACTGGTAGTCGGGGTCGTCTTTGTGTCGGCTGGCGAGTTGGTCGTTCGCTTCCTTCGCCTTGCTGCGGTTGTCAAGAATCTGGTAGATGTTGATTTTGTTCATCAACGCCTGGTCCACCGCCACGGCATTGTCGGCGCTGTCGGCAATTACCTTATCGCACCTGCTCAACGCACGCTCTGCGTAGATGTTCATCGAGTCGAGTTTGCCCTCCATTCGGTATTTCCCGGCGTAGAACTGGAGGCGCACAAAGTCGTTGGGGTTGTTGCTGAGCAATCGTTCCTGAATTTCCATCGCCTCAAGCATGTTGCCGCTCATAGCGAGCAGTTGCGCGCGCGTGAGAGCGGTGTTGAAGCGCCCCTGCTGTGTGGTGTCGAGCCGCTCGATGCTGTCGTTGATACTCATTGCCTGTTGCAGAAGTTTTGGATCGGGGTTTTCGCCGAATTGCTCCATGAGCATGCGCACTTCCTCGGTCATTGTGGCAATTCGCTCACTGGTGGGAGTGGGCGCAGCACTGGTTGTGGCCACCGTGTCGGTTCCACTGCTTGTCGTTTTGCGTTCGCCACTACCATCGCAGCACCACAGTAGCGGCATCATGCCCATTGCCAAAAGAATCTTTTTCACTTTAGATAAATAAATTTAAGAATTGCAAAAGTGATATTGCTCGCTTTTCGACCGCAAATTTACTCAAATTAAGCATATAACTGATGCGTTTTCGCTCTTTTTTGAAAAATAATCCGCAAATTACTTTTAAATCACAATAATTACTATTAATTTTGCGAGCTGAAACTATTGAAAATTTTTTAGTTAAAAACATAATATGGCTAAACAGAACAACAAACAAGCTCGTACAACTGTTGACGAAGTGAACGAAACGCTCACCTCATGGGAACAGAAACTTGAAAACAACAGAAAGCTCATCTACGGTGGTGTTGGTGCTATCGTTGCAGTATTTGCAGCTGTTGCAATCTTTATCATGGTTCGCAACAATGGTATGCAAGACGCTCAAAATATGGTCAACAAGGCCGATATGGAATATGTGACTAAGGGCGACTCTGCAGGTCTTGCAGCATACAAGAAGGCTGCCAACGAATCATACGCTCCTGCTAACCGCGCAGCACAAATGGCAGCAACGATTCTTTACAAGCAAAAGAAATACGATGAAGCCATCCAGCTTCTCGAAGGCTCAAGCTTCAACGGTAAGATTATGGGTCCTGCTGCTCAATCACTCTTGGCTGACTGCTATGTGAACAAGAAAAACTACGACAAGGCCATCTCTAACTACGATAAGGCTATCAAGCAAGCTGGCGACAACGAATCACTCACTCCTATCATCATGAAGAAGAAGGCTACAGTGCTTCACGCCACCAAGAAATACGACGACGAACTCGCCGTGTATGAGGCTATGAAAACTCAATTCCCACGCACCGCTCTCGGTATGAACATCGACAAATACATTGAGCGCGCTAAGGCTTCAAAGTAAGAGTTGACCACTTTTAATTAAGTAAGATATAGAGGTTGGATTAATCGCCGAGCGGTTGTCCAACCTTTTTTTTGGCAGTTGGCGCAAAACTCGCTATTTTTGCATTACGAAATCACAAACAAGTATTAAATACACAAAAAACAGGACAAACTATGAAGGCAATTTATAAGCGTGTGCTTCTCAAACTCAGTGGTGAATCGCTCCAGGGCGAGCAAGGCTTCGGTATCGATCCACAGCGTGTGGCTGACTATTGCGAGCAAATCAAGGAATTGGTTGACGCTGGCGTGCAAGTGGCTATCGTGATCGGTGGCGGCAACATTTTCCGCGGACTGAAAGGCGCGGCGCAAGGTTTCGACCGTGTGAAGGGCGACCAGATGGGCATGTTGGCTACCGTGATCAATTCTATCGCATTGAGTTCAGGTCTCGACGCGGTGGGCCAGCCATCGAAGGTGCTCACCGCCATCAACATGTTCCCAATCGGCGAGCAGTACAGCAAGTGGCGTACTATCGAGGCAATGGAGCAAGGCAAGGTGGCAATCATGTCGTGCGGCACTGGCAACCCATTCTTCACCACCGACACTGGCTCGGCACTCCGTGGCATTGAAGTGGAGGCAGAAGTGATGCTCAAGGGCACCCGTGTAGATGGCATTTACACCGCCGACCCAGAAAAGGACCCAACAGCCACCAAGTTCGACAAAATCACCTACGATGAAATCTACAACCGCAACCTCAAGGTGATGGATATGACAGCCACCATCATGTGTAAGGAAAACGGACTCCCAATCCATGTTTTCAACATGGACGTGAAGGGCAATCTCCGCAAAGTGCTCGCCGGCGAGCCATGCGGCACCCTCGTTACCCTCAAGTAACCCCTATTTCCTCACACATCCATTCCCCATACAGCCCCAATCCCGCGTGCAGGATTGGGGCTTGCTTTTTCGGTTCAGTGGATAAATACTGGGGGCACAGAAACAAAAAACATAAAAAACAGCCTTTTAGCGATGCCAGTGCTTCGCACCTGTC
>OIYG01002869.1_pt1 | contig 10355 bp, 7 predicted proteins | sample 1587861 | NCBI WGS metagenome assembly OIYG01 (sample SAMN03283272) | human gut metagenome | biome: human-associated habitat; material: feces | host: Homo sapiens | place: Peru | collected 2012 | reverse complement strand
AATGAGGTGATTATTGTGAATTACGAAGAAGACAAATCTAATATTAAGCTTTTGTCTGTTCTAGCATATATTGGTCCATTATTTTTTATGGGAATGTTTGCTGTTGAAAAGGATGACCATAAAGTTAAATTTCATACAAGGCAGGGTAGTATTTTATTTGTATTAGTCTTATTGTCTTATTCATTATCTTATTTAATTGTGAAATTACTTAATTCATTTCCAGCACTATCTGAGGTTATTGGACTTTTGCTTTTAGTTTTTATATCTGTTGGTTGGTTTGTACTTGTTATAATGGGAGTGTCATCAGCTTTTAAAGGTGAAAATAATTGTTTACCTATAGTATATGATGTTGATAAAATAATAAGTAAAATAAGTAGCTGATGCGGTACTCAGTGGGGAGATGTTATATGAATACTGATCTAAATGATAGCTTGAACAAAGGTGAAGGAAAATCTAATTTAAAGATATTTTCGATTTTATCGTATATAGGGATCTTTTGGATTGTTGGTTTAATTTCAGAAAGAGATGATCCAGTAGTTAGATTTCATATTAATCAAGGAATTATAAAAACAGTTGTTTTTTCTTCTTTATGGTTTGTAATATTTGTTGTATCAAAAATACTTGCTGCTATCTCTACAATTTTATTGTCTATTGTAGCTTTATTGTGGCTTGCTTACTTTTTAATTATGTTTGTTTATGTTATCTTAGGAATTATAAATGCGAAGAATGAAGTTCAAAGGCCTTTGCCTATAATAGGAGATTTATTTCATATATTATAAGTATATGATTTTATTAAAAATATTTATATATAAAAAAGCGTAGTAAGATATTTTACTGCGCTTTTACTATTTTCTATATACAAAAAATTCCACTCGCTATGCGAGTGGATATTTGTAGAATATTTTAGTTATTCAACTGTAACTGATTTTGCTAAATTCCTTGGTTTATCAATATCACATTTTCTATTTAATGCTACATAGTAAGACAATAGTTGAAGTGGAATAACTGAAAGTGAAGGTAACATCATATTACAAGTTTCTGGAATAAAAAAGGTATGGTCAGCTACTTGGGAGATAGCATCTTTATGATTTTCTGTGGTAATAGCTAATACACAAGCACCTCTGGCCTTAACTTCTTTGATATTACTTACCATTTTATCAAATAATGTTGGATGTGTCGCGAGGCTTACTACTAAAGTATTGTCTTCAATTAATGAGATAGTTCCATGTTTTAATTCACCAGCAGCATAAGCTTCAGAAGGGATATATGATATCTCTTTAAGCTTTAGAGAACCTTCTAGCGATACAGCGTAGTCAAAATTTCGACCAATGAAAAATACATTATTTGCTTTATAATGAGACAAAGCAAATTCTTTAACTGAATCAATGCATTTTAATGTTTCTTCAATTTTATTTGGTAGTGATTCTAAGTCTTTTATATAAGAATTATATTCTTCGTTAGATATTGTACCTAATTTTTGACCAATATATAAAGCAATAAGGTAAATTACAGATAATTGAGTGCTGTATGCTTTAGTAGTTGCAACAGCAATTTCTGGACCTGCCCATGTATATATTACGTTGTCAGAATCACTTGCAATGGAACTTCCAACAACGTTTACAATTGATAATACTTTTGCTCCAAGTTTTTTGCCTTCCCTAAGAGCAGAAAGAGTATCTGCAGTTTCACCCGATTGGCTAATAACTATCATTAAAACATTATTGTCAATAATAGGATCACGATATCTGAATTCAGAAGCTAGGTCTATTTCAACAGGTATTTTAGTTGTTTTTTCTAGTACATATTTAGCAACACATCCAACATGATATGCAGATCCACATGCTACTATACAAATTTTACTTATTTTCTCTAAATCCTCTTTTGAAAGTTTGATATTATCTAAAACGATCTGTCCATCTTTTATTCTAGGACTAATTGTTTCTCTTACAGCTTTTGGCTGTTCCATGATTTCTTTCATCATGAAATGATCATAGCCTTGCTTTTCTGCAGAAGAAATATCCCAATCTATATGTACAACATCTTTATTAATAATTTCTTTATTAGTGTTATATAAAGTTACGCTGTCCTTTTTCAGAACTGCAATTTCGTTATCTTCAAGACGCCAAATATCGCGTGTTTTGGACAATATTGCTGGAATATCAGACGCAATATAATTTTCGCCTTTTCCTAATCCTACAATTAAAGGGTTATTCTTTTTTACAGCAATTATTTCATCAGGGTTATCTTCACATATAATACCTAATGTATATGAACCTTCTATTTTTTCTATAGTTTTAATTACAGAATCTAATAAATCTCCATCGTAAAAATACTCTATTAATTGTGCAATAACTTCAGTATCTGTTTCAGAAACAAATTTTTTGCCAGATTTTATTAAATCTTCTTTTAGATATAAATAATTCTCTATTATTCCATTATGAACTACAGCAATTTTTCCAGATGTACTTTTTTGGGGATGAGAATTAATATTGGAAGGTTTTCCATGTGTAGCCCATCTTGTATGACCTATTCCTACTTTGCCATGAAGTTTTTTTCCTCCGTCTATTAAGTCGCTTAAGTTTTTAAGTCTTCCTTTTGCTTTTGCTATTTCTAGTTTATTACCGGTATATACTGCAACTCCAGCAGAATCATACCCTCTATATTCAAGCTTTTCAAGCCCATTTAAAAGTATAGGGGCAGCCTCATTATTACCAATATATCCTACGATTCCACACATTATAATTTATCCTCCAATATTTATTTATAAATAATGTCTTCTCTTGCAGGACCATTAGATATTATTCCAATTGGTATTCCAATTTCTTTTTCTGCAAATTCAATGTAATTTCTGCAGTTTTCAGGTAAGTCATTATAATTTTTTATACCCTTAATATCACATTTCCATCCAGGAAGAATTTTTAGTATAGGTTTTGCCTTTTTTAAATATGTTGTTGCAGGAAAATGATCTACTCTTTTTCCATCTATGTCATATCCTATACATACAGGAATTTCATCTAAATATCCTAAAGCATCTAAAACGGTAAAGGCTATTTTTGTTGTTCCTTGAACTCTACAGCCATATCTTGTTGCAACTAAGTCTAACCATCCCATCCTTCTTGGTCTACCGGTAGTTGCTCCATATTCGCCTTTATCGCCGCCTCTTTTTCTTAATTCTTCAGCTTCGTCTCCAAAAATTTCACTTACAAATTCTCCAGCACCTACTGCGCTTGAATAAGCTTTAACAACGGTTATAATTTCCTTAATTTCATAAGGGGGAATACCTGCACCAACGGAACCATAGCCAGCAATTGTATTTGATGACGTAACCATAGGATAGATTCCAAAATCGGTATCTTTTAAGGCTCCTAGCTGACCTTCAAGAAGAATATTTTTATTATTTTTAATGCTATTGTAAATGAAGTCAAAAGAATCAATTACATAGTCTTTAATAAGTTCTTTATATTCCATTAGTTTGTTAAATATTTCATCAACAGTAATTTCTGGTTTGTGGTAAAGATTTTTTAAAATTGCATTTTTTATCTTCATGGTTTGTTCTATTTTATCTTTTAAAACATTTTCATCTGCAAATAACTCATTTACCTGAAAACCTATTTTAGAAAATTTGTCTGCATAAAAAGGTGCTATGCCAGATTTTGTTGAACCAAACTTACGAGAAGAAAGACGTTCTTCTTCATATACATCAAATAAAATATGATAAGGCATTACTATTTGAGCTCTGTCTGATATATAAATTTTAGGATTAATCCCCTTACTTTTTAAAGCACCAAGTTCTTTAATGAAATTTTCAACACTAAGAGCTACACCATTACCAATTATGTTAGTAGTATGGTCGTAAAATACTCCAGATGGTAGTTGATGAAGCGCAAATCTTCCATAATTGTTAATAATAGTATGCCCTGCATTACTTCCACCTTGAAAGCGTATTACAACATCTGACTGAGCAGCCATTACATCAGTAATTTTCCCTTTGCCTTCATCTCCCCAGTTAGCTCCTACGATTGCTTTAACCATATTTATACCTCATTCCGTAATATAATAAGCATTTTTTACTAAACATATACATTAATCAAATAATAGATATAATAACACAAATTAAGAAATTAAAAAAGGTCTATTAAGTAAAACAAGAAGATTATACAAAAACATTAAGGTTAAGATGACTGGAATTAGAATTTTCTTCTAATATAGGGCGTACATTTTCAGAAAGAAATTCCTCAGTTTGTTCTTTGGCCATTCCAATGTAATTTTGTGGAGTTAATAAATTGTTTAGTTGTTCTATTGTTAAATTGAAAACAGGGTCAGAAGCGATTCTTTCTAAAAGGTCATTTTTATTTCCTTCTTCTTTTATGTTTTTAGATGCTTCCATTGAATGTATTCTAATTCTCTCATGTAATTCTTGTCTATCAGCACCTCTTTTAACTGCATCCATCATTATATTTTCAGTTGCCATAAAGGGTAATTCTTTTTTTAAGTGTTGTTCTATTACTTTAGGATAAACAACTAAACCACTACAGATATTTGCATACAGATTTAAAATAGCGTCAGTTGCTAAAAATGCTTCAGCTATGCTTATTCTTTTATTTGCGGAATCATCTAGAGTCCTTTCGAACCATTGGGTTGAAGCTGTTATGCAAGGATTAAGAGAATCGATTATAACATATCTGGCAAGCGAAGCTATCCTTTCAGAGCGCATAGGATTCCTTTTGTATGCCATTGCGGATGAGCCAACTTGATTTTTTTCAAAAGGTTCTTCTATTTCTTTAAGATGCTGTAACAATCTTATATCATTAGAAAATTTCGCAGCACTTTGTGCTATTCCACTAAGAATGGAAAGCATTTGACTATCTAATTTTCTTGAATATGTTTGTCCAGAAACTGCGAAACAATTCTTATATCCCATTTTTTTAGCGACCAATTTATCTGCAGATTTTACTTTTTGATAATCACCGTTAAATAATTTTAGAAAACTAGCCTGAGTGCCTGTTGTACCTTTAGAACCAAGAAGTTTAGCTTTAGAAATTTGATAATTTATATCTTCAAGATCCATTATTAGGTCTTGAATCCAAAGTGTAGCTCTTTTGCCAACAGTAGTAGGCTGTGCAGCTTGAAAATGTGTATATGCAAGTGTAGGAAGTCCTTTATATTTTTCTGCAAACTTAGATAATTCCTTTATAACAATTATAATTTTATTTTTAATAATTTTAAGTGCTTCATGCATAACTATTATATCGGTATTATCTCCAACATAACATGAGGTAGCACCTAAGTGAATTATTGGTTTAGCTTTAGGACATTGCACACCATATGCGTATACATGTGACATTACATCATGTCTTATTTCTTTTTCTTTTTTTTGTGCAACTTCATAGTTTATATCATTTTGGAATTTTTTCATTTCATCTATTTGTTCTTGGCTAATTGGTAATCCTAATTCCATCTCAGTTTCAGCTAATGCAATCCAAAGCTTTCTCCATGTTTTGAATTTCATATCTTCCGAGAATAAATATTTCATTTCATCACTAGAATATCTAGATGATAATGGAGATTCGTAACTATTTTTCAAATGATTTTCCCCCTTCAAAAAATTACTTAATTATTATAATATTTTTTTTATAAAAATACAAATTTTAAGCTTATTATGTAATAGCTGTGTAATTTTATGTTAAAATGAAATTTAAAATATCAAATCTTGCATAATGCATATAATTATAGATTTATAATGTCGATTTAGAAAATACGAATGTTTTGTTGAATAATACTTAAAATTATGTATATTTGTTTTTGAAGGACGATTATTTTTAAGTTGTTAATTATGAATAGATGATGTTAAAACTTGCAAATATAAAGGTTTTATGATAAAATACTTAAGTATTAATTTAAGGTAATTTAAACGAAATTTACTGTAGTAGGAGGAGCGCTTATGTCTTATACAAAAGAACAGCTTAACCAGATAATTAATAGGAATCAAAGTGAACCAGAGTTTATACAAGCAGTAACAGAAGTTCTTACATCTTTGGAACCTGTTATTGAACAAGATAAAAAGTACGAAAATGCGAGTATTATAGAAAGAATAACAGAACCTGAAAGACAAATTAAATTTCGTGTTCCTTGGGTGGATGATAATGGAAAAATTCAGGTTAATCGTGGCTATAGGGTACAGTTCAATAGTGCAATTGGACCATATAAAGGTGGATTAAGATTTCATCCATCAGTAAATATTGGTATAATTAAATTTTTAGGATTTGAACAAATTTTCAAAAATGCTCTAACAGGTCTTCCTATTGGAGGAGGAAAAGGCGGAAGCGATTTTGACCCAAAAGGTAAAAGCGACAGAGAGATAATGGCTTTTTGCCAAAGCTTTATGACTGAACTTTATAGACATATAGGGCCAGATGTTGATGTTCCTGCGGGAGATATTGGAGTAGGTGGAAGAGAAGTAGGATATCTATTTGGACAATATAAAAGGATAAGAAATGCATATGAAGGCGTTTTAACAGGAAAAGGCTTAAACTTCGGTGGTTCTTTGGCAAGAACAGAAGCTACTGGATATGGACTCCTTTACTTAACAGAAGAAATGTTGAAACAGAATGGTAAAGATATTAATGGCATGACTGTATCGATTTCTGGGGCTGGAAATGTTGCAATATATGCAGCAGAAAAAGCTTTTCAATTAGGTGCTAAAGTTGTAACACTTTCTGATTCAACAGGATGGATTTATGATTCAGAGGGTATAGACTTAAATGCAATTAAAGAGATTAAAGAGGTAAATAGAGGGCGCTTAAGCGAATACAAAAAGTATCGCCCTAGTTCTGAATATCATGAAGAAAAGTTTATGTGGACTGTACCTTGCGATGTTGCACTTCCTTGTGCTACTCAAAATGAATTACCAATAAAAGCTGCTGAAAATTTAATAGAAAATGGTGTAATTGCAGTTGCAGAAGGAGCAAATATGCCTACTACTATAGATGCAACAGAACTGTTTTTGAAAAATAACATTTTATTTGCTCCAGGTAAAGCAGCAAATGCTGGAGGTGTTGCTGTTTCTGCTTTAGAAATGAGCCAAAATAGCATGAGGCTTGCTTGGTCATTTGAAGAAGTCGATTGTAAATTAAAAGATATAATGGTTAATATATTTAAACAAATATCAGAAGCTTCTAGCAAATATGGTTTTAATAAAAATTATGTTGTAGGTGCTAATATAGCAGGGTTTATTAAAGTTGCAGATGCTATGATAGCTGAAGGTGTAATTTAAAAAAAGAGTAACAAATTATTGTTACTCTTTTTTAATTGCCTATTGTATATGATATTTTATAACTGTTATAATATTAAATAAAATTTATAAAATGAGGGAGTAACGTGAATAAAATTAAAAGTTTTCAAGTTGATCATACAAAAATTGGCAAGGGGATGTATATATCTAGAATAGATGGAGATATAGTAACTTATGACATAAGAATGGTTAAACCGAATACACCACCATATTTGGAGAATGCCGGATTGCATAGCTTTGAGCATCTTTTAGCTACATATCTAAGGAATAGCCATATAAGTAATAATGTAGTTTATGTTGGACCTATGGGATGCAGAACAGGATTTTATTTATTGACAAAATTGTTAAGTCATTCTGATGCTATAAAATATACTGTTGATGCAATGAAATTTATTTCTGAATTTAGCGAGGATTTACCTGGAAGAAGCGAGATTGAGTGTGGAAATTATCTAGATCATGATTTAGATAAGGCTAAGGAATACGGAAGAGAAATGTATGAAATATTAAAAGACTGGAGCGTTGAAAAACTTAATTACTAATTTTTTTGAATTAATTAAATTTATATATTAGGTAGATTGTGTAAAGATTATTCTGCCAACGTAAATTAGAATAAAAAGAGGTAGAGAAATGAATAAAATGTGGAGAAGAATAAAATTATAAAAGCAAAAAGAACACCTAAAAGGTGTTCTTTTATATAAAATGATACTAAATTAAATAATTGGGCTAATTTTATTATAATTTCAAAAAGTGTGATGGTAAGAAATAATTTCTATCATTTTTTAATAACAGGTTAAGAAAATTCAATAAATCTAAATTTTTGATCAAAATCATCCGGAGAAAAACTTTGGACAGAAATAGACTTTGTGTAAGATTTACCTAGAATATGATCATTTTTATTATTATTGCATACGATTCTGGCTGATTTATCATAATAAAAAACAATTTTAAATTTTTGATTTTCATCATTAGTATAATTATTAAGAACTACAGAATTTGTTGCTGTAATGGATATTGCATTTTTAAGATTGGATATAGGCATAAATGAACAGGTTCCATCAGAATGAACATGGGCTTTAAATTGTTGAAATTCATTACAAACGTTATCATATAATTTTAAGTTTTTATAATAAGCATCTAGACACATATTTTTATTGTCGTTTTTTATCAAGTATATTGCGCCATCTTTTATGTATTGTATTTCATTAGAGTGAATATCATTATAGAATTTGTTGATAATAGCTGCTGTGTATTTTTGAGATAATGGAATAGTACGGTGCAGACATTTATTATATGAACTATCGTTATTTTCATCGATATAATGCATGCTTTCAACTGATTCTAATCCTAAACTATTTGCAATGTATTCTAAATTAGAAAAATTAATTTTATCATATATCATATTGTTTTTTTGCAACAAAAATTTATAAGAATTATTATCGCCATAAATTTCAAATTTAGTGTGTATAGTAGGATCAAGCAGTCTAAATCTTACTCCAGCAGAATGCAAAGGACATCCTATATCACAAAGGTAATGAATTGCCCTACCTAAAGAGTCAAAAGCTTCTTCAGTAAAACCATTTTTATATTGAGTTATAGCTGTATTATAGTGGAGCTCAAATCTTGTTCTGGCAGTTCTTGAATAATCGCCTTGTGTATTCTTATAATAACTAGAAAAATTACTTTTTTTGCCGTTGCATACATAGTAATGAGTACCTGCTTGATGTTCTTCCCAATCAGGTGACATAGTACCATTTTGTAATAGACTATATGCTGTATAATTTTGCCTTAAAAGGTCGTATATTTCAGGTTTATCATTTTGCAGCATTTCTACAGCGCCTGTAAAAATATCTCCATGTGTCTTTGTTCCCCAAGCAAACGCATTTAAGGATGATATTGAACTTATTAGTGTGCAACTAATTATTATACGACAAGTTTTTTTAACATGTTTAATCATTAATTTAGTCCCCTTTTATGTGTAAGTATAAGAATATAATGATATAATTTTAAAAGTAATATGATAAATTGAAAAATTTAAATAAATTTTATATATTTTTATTATGTTCTAAACGATTAATTCAAAGTTCTGTCGTTTTATTTTCTAGTATAACGTAGAAATATTTGAAACGGTTACGGAGATTATTTATTATACTGTTTAATTATAAAATAAGTCAATATTATTTCATATTGACAGCTTAACCAAATTTTATAATGTAATAGTGCTGTTTATTAGATATAGCGAAAAAGTTATTGGAAGTATATAAAATAGCTCATAAAAAGATTTTTTGTATTTTTTAGTGTTGTTAAAATAATTACCAACTTTCAATGTTGAACAATAAATGTTACAATATATTTTGGAAAGATGTATTTTCTCTAAAAAATTTGTAAAATTGATTTTATGTAAAAAATGTGTTAATATTAAAAATGTTTTGTGTTGAAAGAGGGAAGTTAAAAATGAAATTATTGTCAATAATTGTTCCGTGTTTTAATGAACAAGAATCTATTCCAATTTTTTATAATGAAGTTATGAAAGTTTCTCAAAAGTTAAAGGACTCTCTTGACGTTGAGATAGTTTTTGTAAATGATGGTTCTATAGATGATACACTAAATGTTCTTAAAGAATTAAATAAAAAAGATAAACGAGCAAGATATGTATCTTTTTCAAGAAATTTTGGCAAAGAATCTGCAATGTTTGCAGGATTAGAAAGTTCTAGGGGAGACTATGTTGCAATAATGGATGTGGACTTACAAGATCCACCAGAGCTTTTGGTAGATATGTATAATTATATAAAAGAAGAAGATTATGATTGTATTGCTACACGTCGTATTTCTAGAAAAGGAGAACCTCCAATTCGTTCGTTTTTTGCAAGACGATTTTATTCCTTGATAAATAAGATTTCAAAGACGGAAATAATTGATGGAGCCAGAGATTATAGAATGATGACTAGGCAAATGGTTGATTCTATTCTAAGCTTAAAAGAATATAATAGATTTTCGAAAGGAATTTTTTCTTGGGTTGGATATAAAACAAAATGGTTAGAGTATGAAAATGTAGAGCGCGTAGCGG
>OIYG01002867.1_pt1 | contig 10374 bp, 12 predicted proteins | sample 1587861 | NCBI WGS metagenome assembly OIYG01 (sample SAMN03283272) | human gut metagenome | biome: human-associated habitat; material: feces | host: Homo sapiens | place: Peru | collected 2012 | reverse complement strand
TCACCGAGAGCTGCTGCGTGTGGCGATTGACAACGCATTATCACAAAGTCCTGCTAATTTTGCGGAACTGCTGAAGCTGCTGCAAGAGTCCGGCTGTGAGGTATCAAAGCGCGGAAAATCGTATCGTCTGAAGCTCCCCGGTTGGGAGAAAGCAGCCCGCATGGACAGCCTGGGCGAAGGATATGGATCGGAAGATTTGCAGGCAGTTCTCTCTGGGAAGAAAACGCATACCCCACGAAAGAAAATGATCACACAGGCAGAGCCTCCGAAGGTCAATCTGCTGGTGGACATTCAGGCAAAATTACAGGCTGGGAAAGGCGCTGGGTATGCGCGCTGGGCCAAGGTTTTTAACCTGAAACAGATGGCGCAGACTGTGAATTTTCTCACCGAACATCAGCTGCTGGACTATGCGGAGTTGGCAGAAAAAGCTGCGGCTGTCACGGCACATCACAATGAGCTTTCGTCGCAGATCAAGGCGGCTGAAAAGCGCATGGCAGAGATCGCTGTCCTGCGTAATCACATCGTAAATTATGCCAAGACCCGTGAGGTCTATGTGGCATACCGCAAGGCGGGCTACTCTAAGAAATTCAGGGAAGAACATGAGGAAGAAATTCTGCTCCACCAGGCTGCTAAGAATGCCTTTGATGAGATGGGCGTCAAGAAGCTGCCCAAGGTCAAAGAGTTGCAGACAGAGTATGCGAAATTGCTGGAAGAAAAGAAAAAGGCCTATGCCGAGTACCGGCGTTCCCGTGAAGAAATGCGGGAGCTTTTAACGGCAAAGGCCAATGTGGATTGGGTACTGAAAATGGAGGTAGAACAGAATGCTGAAAAAGAAAAAGACCACGGCCAGCGGTAAGCTGGTCCTGGTCAAAAGCGTTCGCAGAACGCGTAGCCACAGAATGAAATTCTGTGTTCAAGGGGGATTGGGGGCGCTGCCCTCAACAAGCAAGCGGAGAGGAAAATCACGGAGGGATTTTGCACTCTGCGGGTCGGTGTGTATTAACACCGGCATTGCTTGCCTCTTTTCTCCGAAAATGAAAAGAACCAGTGAGAGAATCGTTAAATTTCACTCACTGGCTCAATTCGTTTCAAATTTTTTGGACAACTCTGTCAGTTCTTTCACCGTTTCCTGGGTGTGATGCAGCAGGGTGTCACGCATTTCTGGCGGACAGCTGGAATAAAGCATTTTCATCTGACTGGCTCCCTCATCTTCTGGAGAAACATCTGGATTGATCAGAGCGTCCAGAGAGAGCGGCAGTACCTTTGTCAATGCCTTCAAAATCAAATAGGATGGATTCATCTTTCCTCTTTCGATGTTTGCAATCTGCTTTACAGATACATGACTCAGATCCGCAAGCTCCTGCTGTGTCAGGTCTTTTTTCTTTCGGGCTTCCCGCATTTTTTGCCCCAAAGCAGCCAAATCGTCAATCGGCATAATCATTCACCTCAAGTATATTGTATCGTTCCGATTTGGTTTGAGGAATGACCTTATCATTCCGGTTCTCAGATACGATTATACCGATTTTTTCTTTGACAACCTGGTTACAGGCTTGTATTCTTCGAGCAATAGAAATATAATGGAATAGATTGCAGGAGGTGTAGAGATGGACTATATGACCCTGAAAGAAGCAAGTGAAAAATGGGGGGTTTCTGTCCGGCAGATAAATTATTACTGTGCGGCCAACCGCATTCCGGATGCCGTTAAAATGGCGACGATATGGTTGATCCCCAAAGACGCAGAAAAGCCGGCAGATAGACGATATAGAAATTATAGGAGCCATAGTTCACGAAAGGATAGCAAAAATGAATGAGTATAAAATTATGATTGTTGATGATGAACCGGATATATTGGTTTTACTTGAAAAAGCATTAAATATCGAAGGTTTTTTCAATATCACAAAAGTAGAGAGCGGATTACCTGCTGTGGAAACCTGCAAACAGATTTCCCCCGATATTATTATATTGGATGTAATGCTGCCTGACATTGACGGCTATGAGGTATGCAAGCGTATCCGGCAGTTCTCCCATTGCCCTATTCTGTTCCTTTCCTCTAAAAACGATGAAGTGGACAAGATTCTGGGCTTAGCCGTTGGTGGGGACGATTATGTAACAAAACCATTCAGCCCTAAAGAAGTTGCTTTCCGCGTAAAAGCGCAACTGCGGCGAGCGGAATATCGGCAAAGCCCAGCGCAACCCCATGCAATTACTGTTGGGAAACTGGTTATTGATCCAGACGGTTGCCGCGCTTCAAAGGACGGTAAAGACATGGAACTGACCGCCAAAGAATTTGAAATCCTGCATTTGATGGCGCAGAACATTGGGCGTGTGATAAGTCGGGAGCGCCTGTACGAATCCATCTGGAAAGAGGACAGTTTTGGGTGCGACAACACAATCATGGTGCATATCCGACACCTGCGTGAGAAACTGGAGGACAACCCCACAAGGCCGCAATACATTATCACAATGAAAGGTTTAGGCTATAAGCTGGTGAATCCCGATGAAAAATAGATGGAAAAGAAATCCGCTTCTTAGAATTGTTATTTTACTTGTCGCGTTGGTATTGATCGGCGTTGTGTCGGGGATCGGGTTGTTTTACTATGCCTTTTCTATTCCTGAACCGGAAGGATTAAGTCTGGCAACATGGCCGAACCGCTTTACCGAGAATTTTTCAACCTGGATGGAAAATGAGGACGGAGCAATTACAATAAAGGACATTGGATTGGAGCGGCTGGACGAATATGGGCTTTGGCTTCAAGTCATTGATGAATCCGGCCAAGAGGTTTTTTCCCATAACAAGCCAGCAGATTATCCATCCAACTACTCCACATCTGAATTAGTGGAGCTGGCAGAGAGTGAATACGAAAACGGGAACACCGTCTTTGTAAGCAGCTTTGAAGATTCCGGCCATACATGGAACTATATTATCGGTTTTCCCTATGCCATTGGAAAATATATGCTCTACTATAACGGCGAAACCGTGAGCCGACTTTCCCCCATGTTTCGGATCGTGCTGTTCTCCATATCCTTTGTGGGCATTTCGCTGTTTCTTATTTATGGCATTTGGCTTACACGACAAATGGGTAAAATATCAAGAGGGATTGGCGCTATTACACTTCGTACCTATCAGAAACTCCCGGAAAAAGGGATATTCAACGGTATCTATGCTGCGCTCAATCAAATGGATGCTGAAATTCGTCACAGCGATCAGCTCAAAAACGAAACGGAGTGTACGCGACAAGAATGGATTGCCAATATCACTCACGACTTGAAAACACCGCTCTCTCCTGTAAAGGGATATGCGGAGCTGCTTGCGTGCGGAACCGCAAGCGATAGCCAAACGGTGCAGGAATATGGCTCAATTATTTTGAAAAATGTCGATCATGTCGAAAAGCTGATAAATGATCTCAAGCTGACCTATCAACTGGAATCAGGAGCATTGCCTTTTCATCACCAGCAGGTACAGTTGGTACGCTATCTAAAAGAATTGGTGATAGATATTGCAAATGACCCGGCATTTTCAAATCGAAGCATAGAGTTTGAATGTGATCTGCCAGAAATTACGGCCATTATTGACCCTGACCTTTTTCATCGGGCAGTATGCAATCTTGTTGTCAATGCACTTGTTCATAATCCACCGGACACAACGGTAACGGTATCTGTCGCAGAAGATAAGGAAAAGGGCGTCTGCCTTTCTGTTCGGGATAACGGCATAGGAATCAGTGAAACGGAACAGGCGAAACTGTTCACCCGATATTATCGGGGAACCAATACCAAAGAAAAATCAGAAGGCAGCGGCTTGGGGCTTGCGATTGCAAAGCAGATCGTGGTCCTCCATAACGGAGAAATTACTGTCAAAAGCGAGCCGGGCAAGGGAACAGTGTTCTCTATTGTCCTCCCCACAAATTAAGGGCAAATTAAGATACATAAAAGTCAGACCTAAGATGGGTGATCTATGATATAAGCATAGATCACCTATTTTTATTTGGTCTAAATTCAACATGAACAGGAGGCTTTGTATGGAACTTCAATTACAGAATTTGCGCAAGCAATACGGAACAAAGTGCGCTGTCGATCATGTAAGTATCCATTTGAACCCCGGCGTATATGGCCTGCTTGGTGCAAACGGAGCGGGAAAAACAACTTTAATGCGAATGATCTGCGGTGTGTTGAAACCCACATCCGGCAATATCCGCTTGGATGGAAAGACCATGCAGGAGCTGGGAGAACGCTATTACACTCATTTAGGCTATATGCCGCAGGATTTCGGGTTCTATCCCGACTTTACCGCCCGTGAGTTCATGCTCTACATGGCGGCGGTAAAGGGGTTAGACAAGAAACGCGCCAAGACCCGGACGGAGGAACTGCTGGAATTGGTAAACCTTCGTGATGTGGCAGATAAGAAGGTCAAGTCATATTCCGGCGGCATGAAACAGCGTTTGGGAATTGCACAAGCGGAGCTGAACGATCCCGATATTCTGATTTTAGACGAGCCGACCGCTGGGCTTGACCCGAAGGAGCGCGTTCGCTTCCGCAATATCATTTCCGACTTTGCCAAAGATAAAATCGTGATTCTCTCCACCCACATTGTTTCGGATATTTCGTATATTGCTGATATTATCCTGATGATGAAGCAAGGAAAAATCCTGCTTCAAGGGCCTATGGAAACTGTCACGAACAGTATTCAAGGCAAGGTGTGGGAGGTTATGGTGGATGAACGCAAAGCTACTCAATACAGCCGGAACCTTCATGTTGTCAACCTGCACCACGAAGGGAATTTGGTTCGCTTGCGTATCGTAGACGATGCAGCACCTGCGCCGGACGCCAGTATTGTGGAACCCAGTTTGGAAGATCTGTTCCTGTATCATTTCAGTGAAGATGCGCAGGATGGAAGGAGTGATGATGATGAAAACCTTAATTAAGTATGAATTTCTAAAGGTCTTGCGCAAGAAATCCACCTTGATCGCAATGGCGGTCAGTCTGCTCATAACCGCCGTTTTCTTTGGCCTTCCTATCACACAGTTCCAGATTTATAACAGTGATGGCGTCCTCCGTGGGCTGGAAGGCATTGCATACGAAAAAGAGCAGTATGAGAACATCTCTGTTCGCTTGACGAATGAATATGTCACGGAAGCCATTCAGGATGTGCAGGCACTCTTTGAAAACCCCGACAATATAGGCTATGACGGGAATGAACAGTTTTTGATTGAGGACGCGTACTGGAATGGGATTGCTCCACGGGAAAACCTGTTGGGCTTGATCGCAAGAAACTATGCAGCTCCCAATGTGAGTGTTGGGTACAATGCGCTCACCGATTTAGATGTCTCGGATGGTACAGACTTCTATCAGGCACGACAGGACAAAATCGAAACCATACTGAATGACCCTTCCAATGGGCTATCGGAAGCAGAAAAAGACTATTGGCGGAACATGAACAGCAGCGTGGAAGAACCGTTCCAATACGGCTACTTCGGTGGATGGGAAATCATTATTTCTTCCTCTGAACTGTTAATGTTTGCTATTCTGGCAATCTGTATCGTGATTGCGCCTGTCTTTGCTGGTGAATATCAAGCTGGCACAGATGCAGTCATTTTATCCGGCAAGTATGGCAAGACTAAGTTGACCACGGCGAAAATCGTTGCTGCGCTCCTATTTGGCGTGTTGGCATTTACGCTCCATATTCTCGTCGCATTTGGTATTCCTCTTGCGGCATTTGGGACGGATGGCTGGAATCTTCCTTTGCAAATCAACGGGACTACCGTTCCGTATCCGCTCACATTTCTGGAGGGGACGCTTATCAATTTGGGGGTTATTTATTTGGTCCTGATCGCCATGATCGGCTTGACCCTTTTCTTGTCGTCTAAAATGAAAAGCCCTTACCTTGTGTTGATCGTTATGGTCCCGGTGCTGTTTATTCCCATGTTCCTTACTCCGAATGGCACCACGGGAATTTATAACACGCTTGTTCTTTTGGCACCGTATCAATCGTTGGTTCCTCGCTTCAACTCGTACATTTCCTATCAGCTTGGCTCGGTCATTTTGGACGCGTTTGGCATGAGAGGACTTCTGTATGTGATACTGACTTTGATTTTGCTTCCTCTTGCAAGGATCGGCTTCAAGAAACATCAGGTTGCATAAGGAGGCTCCGATGAAAAATAAAAAATATATCATAATCGCAGTTCTTGCAGTTATCGTTATCGCTGCGGTGATAATGATAGCACAGCCGTTTAAGTGGTCTGAAAAGTCATTTGAAGCTGTTGTGCAGGAGACAGTTACCCAATCTGACGGAGAAATTCGATTGATTGTGGAACGAACAACAGAAATCTATGGCGACCCTATGAACTCCCTCGGAATCAGTGAAGAAACGAAACTTGTTGACGCCAATGGAAAAGAAATAGCGATTGATGACTTCCAACAAGGAGATACCGTAAGCGTAACTCTGAAAGATTCTTTTACAGAAGAAACACCGTTTTATTATCCGGTTGTGTACGAGATAAAACTTACTAATCCATAAATGTCAAAAACGATCTGCCGGGCGACGGCAAAAGAAAAAAAGCCGTCGTACAGCAGCCCTTTTGACACGCCCATACGACCAGCGGCGGCTTTGAGGAATCAAGGCCGCCGTTCTTATTATGCCTGAAGGAGTGTGATATCGAGATCGGCGACCCAGGGAGGGAGCCGCCGTGAGAGCAGTAATATGTAGTTCATCAAAAAAAGCATTGCTTTCACCTCGGCTCTTTCTGCTACCCCACCGGCATTATCCTGCCAGATAATCGGCATTAACAAAAGAAATAAAATTAACGCCAGTTTTCCTTTACGGGAGACTGGCGTTTTTGCTTGTCGATTTTTGGGGAATAACCCTGAATTATGTCGCTGTCGATCCCCGCCCCATTTCGGTTCACCCATCAACCAGACCTGTGAATCGAAATGGAGGTACATAATGAAGAAAATCAACCTTCGGGAGTTGTATCCCGATGTTTATAAAACCGATCACTTTGTAGAAGTAGCAGAAGATGTGCTGGAGACGATCCGAGCTGCCGAGCGCGCAGAGGTCGCCTATGAACGGAAAATGTATCGCTATAAGGCGCACTACTCCCTGGACTGCGACAACGGCATTGAAAATGCAATCCTGCTGAAGCCTCAGACACCTGAAATGCTTTTGGAGGAAAAGCAGCTGCGGGAGCAGCTCTATGCTGCTGTGATGTCTCTGCCGGAAAAACAGGCCAAACGGATCTATGCCCGGTATTACTTAGGTATGCGCGTGAGTGAGATCGCCGCAGCAGAGGGTGTAGACCCAAGCCGTGTCCGTGACAGTATCCGGCGCGGTCTGAAGCAACTGGCAAAGTATTTTTAGGATAGAATAACAACGGGCGCAAGGTTCCAAAGTGCTTCTGGCACAGGGCCTTGCTCCCTATCTTTCGTAGTTGCTTGACGGTACAATTTGTAGAGCTATCCTTAGGCGCAAAAAATCAGGAGACTTTTTCAAGTCTCCTGATTTTTTGATGTTAATGCTAAATACACAAAATGCGTTTGACTTAACGTAAGTTGGCTTGGGAGATTATATCTATAGAGTCAAAAGTCAAGATGATTTTGCATCCACAGTTTATTTTACTGTCAACAGACATAGTACCTCCATGTGCTTCTATAATTTGTCGAACCAAAACAAGCCCCAGCCCATGTCGAAGATCTAGTCGATCATCTGTACTTTCTAAATAATGAGGTTTTTCTGTTAGCTCTTGTAGTTTTTCTTCAGAGAGTCCTATACCATTGTCTTGCACAACAAGTTGCATGATATTTTGCACTCGTTTTAAAGATAACAGAATCCTACATCCCAGCGGATTATGCTTCATACTATTTTGAACAAGATTATTTACGGCCCGTGAAACCAATCTAGCATCACATTCCAATACAACATTTTCGGCATTAGGATCAATCTCAATTTCAATGTTGTAGCTATCAGAAATTCCCATATTCAGAAGGTCAGCTACATAGGATCGCAGCAGTTTGGATAGGCGAACCGCCTCCTTATAAAGAGGCTGCATCTCATATTCCAACTGTGATACTAAGTTCAAATCCTGTACCAGTTCTTTGATTTTTACGCTTTGATTCTGGATAATTTCTGCCTGTTCCCGAATGCTTTTATCGGCAGCATCATTTTCCGTAATACGGCTTGCGTATCCCATAATCATAGACAAAGGTGTGCGGATGTCATGGGAAACGCCGCTGATCCAGTTCGCCCGGGCTTCATTTTGCCGATTCAAAATGGAAGAAGCTTTGTTTACGCTGCTTGCAATATCCGACAGTTCTCCGCTGATATGAAGTGAGACTGGCTTTCCATCTGCCAGAGTTTCCACGGCAGATACGATCGGTTCGGTATTACGGATGATTTTGCGTTTGGAGAAATAATAGGCACAAAAGAGGCACAGTACATCCAATCCCAACATTCCAAGCACAAAGACGGGGAGCCGTCGAAGTGCTGAAATGGAATAGTAATTGCTGGTGAGTTTTGTATAGCTGTCTTTTGGATAACCCAATACCAACAGTCCATCATCGGTGTTCCAGACAAAAACCGGATAATCTTCAATATATCCTTTTGAAAACAATGCGACATCTTGAATAGTGTAACTTTTTGGCACTTCATCGGGCAAATCAACCGACCAATAACACTGCCCATCAGCGTTTAAGTAGATTGCCCAAATATGATTCTGCCGGAGCTTTTGCGCTGCGTCATCAGATAATCGTTCTGGTGTGGCGGCAGCAGCGGTCATTTCCAACATGGGGTGCGGGGATGAAGTTCCATAATCCTCGGTCACAACCTTTTGAAATGTCAGGCCGAATACCACTGCGTTAAGAAACAGTAGTATCAGAATAAAAGTAGCGAAAGATATAAGATGTTTTGATATATAATGTGCAAATGATCTCATGGCATTACTTCCTTGCTATCAGCTTATAGCCCAAACCTTTAATAGTTATCAGGGATACAGGTTTTGATGGATCGGTTTCAATCTTTTCCCGGACACGCCGCACATGAGCATTGAGGCTGTTTTCGTAGCCGAATGGGTTATCCCCCCACAAGGCTTCGCAAAGCGCATCTACGGTAACGATCTTTCCCGCATTGCGGGCAAGCGTTTCAAGCAGGGCGTGTTCTTTGGCTGTCAGTGAAATAATCTCGCTGCCCTTATGGACTTCGGCCCGGCTGAAATCAATCGTACATCCATCTAAAACAAGCAGCGGCGAATCCTCTTTGTAGGTTCGCCGCAGCACCGCATAGATACGCAGTAACAATTCCTGCGGCATAAAGGGCTTAGAAATGTAGTCGTCTGCACCAAGTCCCAATCCCGATAATTTGTCTGCTGTCTCGTCCTTTGCTGTTAAGAAAATGATCGGCACATTAGTAAAGGTGCGGAGCTGCTGCATCAAAGAAAAACCGTCCCCATCTGGCAGCATGACATCCAAAACAATTAAATCAGGAGTTTCCTCTTTTGCGGTCAAAATAGCTTTTTTGACCGACATAGCAGTAAAGACAGTTTCAAATCCTGCATCTTTCAATATATCTGATACCATCTTCAATAGTTCCTGTTCGTCATCTACCAACAGGAGCCTTTTACTATGTAAAAAAGAATTATCCATAGCATCCTCTCCAATCTGATTTTCTTTGTTTCTATTATATCATAGGCTGTCCATTCTGCGATCTTGTCCCTTAAAAAGTAAGGTAAAAGTAAGGACGGGAGAATGTAGATGTCAGGTTGAAGCTGTACCATAAAAGCATCGAAAGGAGATGTTTCTATGGACTATATCATCACAACGGAACAGTTGACAAAGAAGTACAAAAATTTCATCTCGGTCAACAATGTTTCGCTTCATATTCGCAAGGGCAGCATTTATGGTTTTCTCGGCCCCAACGGTGCGGGGAAATCTACGACCATGAAAATGCTGCTGGGCCTGACCGCGCCGACAAAAGGCAGCTTTACTATTGATGGGAAGCAGTTCCCGAATGATCGGATTGCCATTCTCAAAGAGATCGGCTCTTTCATCGAAGCGCCGTCTTTCTACGCAAACCTGACCGGGCGGGAAAATCTTGATATTATCCGCCGCATTTTGGGACTGCCGAAAGCCGATGTGGAAGATGCTCTGGAACTGGTAGGGCTGACTGAGTTTGGCGACCGGCTGGCAAAAAAGTATTCGCTGGGAATGAAGCAACGCTTGGGCCTTGCCGGGGCGCTGCTGGGGCGTCCGCCGATCCTGATTCTGGACGAACCCACCAACGGCCTTGACCCGTCCGGTATCCACGAAATCCGCAATCTGGTAAAATCCTTGCCCAGCCTTTACGACTGCACGGTGCTGATCTCGTCCCATATGCTGTCTGAAATCGAATTG
>OIYG01002866.1_pt1 | contig 10376 bp, 8 predicted proteins | sample 1587861 | NCBI WGS metagenome assembly OIYG01 (sample SAMN03283272) | human gut metagenome | biome: human-associated habitat; material: feces | host: Homo sapiens | place: Peru | collected 2012 | reverse complement strand
GTACGAGTTCTACAACCTGGGCTTTGACGAGGTGATGCCCATCTCGTCCGTGCACGGTCACGGCACCGGCGACCTACTGGATGCCGTGTGCGCGCACCTGGACTTCAGCGAAACGGTGGTGGAAGAGGACCGCATCCCGGTGGCCATCATCGGCCGCCCCAACGTGGGCAAGTCCAGCCTGACCAACCGCATCCTAGGCGAGAACCGCATGATCGTGGCCAATGAGGCCGGTACCACCCGCGATGCCATCGACACCCCGGTGGACAATGCCTACGGCAAGTTCATCTTTACCGACACCGCCGGTCTGCGCAAGCGCAGCAACATCACCGACGGTCTGGAGCGGTATATGGTGGTGCGCGCCCTGGCTGCCGTGGAGCGCAGCCGTGTGGCCCTGATCCTGGTGGATGCCACCGTCGGCTTTACCGAGCAGGACAGCAAGGTGGCCGGTTATGCCCATGACCAGGGCAAGGCCTGTATCATCGTGGTGAACAAGTGGGACGCCGTGGAAGGCAAGGAGACCAACACCATGGAGCTGCAGCGCCGCGGCTATGCCGAGTGCTTCAGCTTCATGGGCTATGCGCCCATCATCTTCATTTCGGCCCAGACCGGCTACAACGTGAACAAGCTGATGCAGCTGATCCGCGACGTGGACGCACAGAACGGTGCCCGCGTGCCCACCGGCGTGCTGAACGAGATGCTGGCCCGTGCCACGGCCCGCATGCAGCCGCCCAGCGACAAGGGCCGCCGCCTGAAGATCTTCTACCTGACCCAGGCTTCCACCCGCCCGCCCACGTTTGTGGCCTTTGTGAACGCAAAACACCTGTTCCACTTCAGCTATCAGCGGTATCTCATCAACCAGATCCGCGAGAACTTTGGCCTGGAACACACCCCCATCCGTCTGGTCGTGCGGGAGCGCGGCTCCGGCGAAGTGGGTGCCAAGGACGTGTAAGCGCCCCGAAGGAGGCATCCGGGTTCCGTTATGATGCAAACCATCCTCATCGCCGTGCTCACGGCTGCGCAGGCTTACCTGCTGGGCAGTGTGGACACCGGCATCCTCATCAGCAAATTCGTGTATCACGATGACGTGCGCAACCACGGCAGCGGCGCTGCCGGTATGACCAACATGCTGCGCACCTTTGGCAAGAAAGCCGCGGCCCTCACGGCTGCCGGTGACGTGCTCAAGGGGGTAGCTGCCGTGTGCATCGGCCGTTGGCTGTTCCACTTCCTGCCCGCCGACGCTGGCCTCTCGGCCTGGCTGGGCGTGTATCTGGCCGCCATCCTGGCGGTGGTGGGCCACCTTAAGCCCCTGTATTTCGGCTTCAAGGGCGGCAAGGGCGTGCTGGTGGCCGGTGGAGCCATTCTGGCCATCCAGCCGGTGCTGCTGCCGTTCCTGGCCCTGATCTTTCTGGCCTGCCTGCTGCCCACCGGTATGGTGTCGCTGGGCAGTGTGACCATGGCGGCGGCTTATCCGTTGTTGACGCTGGGCTACTGCCTGCTGCGTGGCTATGCCGTACAGGACCTGCTCATCTGTCTGGTGGGCTCTGTCATCATGGCTGCCATGGTCATCTATATGCATCGCTCCAACATCCAGCGCATCCGCGACGGCAAGGAATACCGCTTTGGCCGCCACGGCAAACAGTAAAATCAAACAATGAAACAGGCGGTGCCTGCACACAATGCTGTGCGGCACCGCCTGTTTTTCTTTTTGTAAGGTTATTCGTCGTCCTCGCCCGGTTCTGTTTCCGGTTCGGGGTGCAGCCAGTGGATGCCGCTTTGCGCGGGCGAAAGGTCCGGAGCGAGGTGGCCGTCCGGCAGATGGGCACCAAAGGCGGGTACAAAGAAGTATTTGCGCACGATGAAGATGAGGGCGATGGCGCCCACACTGAGCAGGTTTTCCAGCGCCGAGTCATGGCCAACCACCAGATGGCGGGCAATGGCGTAGAGCAGCACTTCCAGACTGCTGCCGGGGCTGTGCTTGGCCAGCATCTTGATGAACTCGATACCGATCACGATGTCCAGACTGCGCTCCAGAAAGGTGCGGATCTCCACCTCGTTGCCGTCGATCAGCAGGCCGGGCATCCACCGGATGAGCGGCACGGCGCTGAGCAGCAGACCAATGAGCACCAGCCCGGAGAGCAGGATCTCCAGCAGGCTGGACGCCTGAATGATGTGGTTGCGCAGCTGGGTGCGCCAGTGGCTTTCCACATGCGAAGCGGGATGTTCCATAACAAGACCGTCCTTTCGGCATTCTGCTGTAGAAGATTCGACAAATCTTTGACATTATTGTAGCAGAAGGATGAAAGCGTGTCAATTCAAACGGTGCAGGTTATGGCAGGGATTCAGCCGTTGGCGGCTGCACTGCCGGCAGGCACATAGCCGGCCTTTTTGATGCAGGCCTGCCCGGCCTCGGTGTCCAGCCAGTCGTAGAGCTGGCGCTCCGGGCTGTCGGCGGCGGCATCCGGGCGGATGACGGCGTAGAAGTCGTTGCAGAGGGGATAGCTGCCGTCGGCCAGTGTGTCGTTGGAGGGCATCACGCCGTCCACACTCAGCAGCCGCAGACCGGGCTGGGAGTACATCTGGTCGATGTAGTAGTACACCGAAAAGCCGATGGCGTTGGCGGAGTTGTTGTAGGCGGCAAGGCTGTCCACCAGTTCGCCCATGGCGGTGGGGGCCAGCTCGGTGGGCGGGTCCATCAGTTCGCCGCCCTGAATGAGCAGCTTCTGGAACAGGGTCTGGCTGCCGGAGTCAGACCGGCGCTGGAAGGCCACGATGTCCAGATCCTGGCCGCCCACGTCCTTCCAGTTGGTGATCTTTCCGGCGTAGATGTCCCGCAGCCGCTGCTGGGTCAGGTCGGTCACGGGGTTGTCCTCGTTCACGATGAACACCAGTGCGTCCACGCCGATGGGTTTCTGCTCCAGCTGGACGTTGGCGGCCTCCAGCTCTTCCTTGACGGAATCCGGGGCTTCGTACACCACCAGCATTTTGGTGTCGGTGTTGTACAGACCAAAGCTCTCCCAGGCATAAGCGGTGGTGCTGACCGAAATGATGCTCTGGGCTTCTTCCAGGTCCATGCCGGTGGTGTCGGCCAGCATTTGCGCCATCAGGGGGATGCAGGCCGTGCTGCCGTCCAGGGCAGGGAAGTCCTCCACGGTCAGGAACGGTGCGGCGGTCACCTCACTGGCAGCCGAGGAAGCAGGGGGCTCCGGGGCGGTGGAAGCAGACGAAGCAGGCTCGCTGCTGCCGGAGCAGGCCGTCAGGACCCCGGCGGCAGAGCAGGCGGCAAGACCCAGCAGAAAGCTGCGGCGGGAAATTTTCGTGTTTTTCATCAGAAAAAACCTCCTGTCATGGTTCAGTAACCGAGTTCGTCATCGGCATTGACGGACGAGAAGATGCTCTGGCAGTAAAGCCAGTTGCCGTCGGTGTCCATCCAGCCGTAATAGAAGCCACGCCGTGCCACGAATACATGGTCCGGCAGGGCGTTCAGGCTGTTGTCGTAGTAGCTGTAGCAGCTGCCAAGGCCCTGCATCACCACGTTGCCGGTTTCGTCCAGCACATCGCATCCGGTGGCGTAACTGCTGCCGGGAACGCTGCGGGTGCCGTAGTACAGCGGCCTGCCGTTGGCATCGGTGGTGAGGTAGCCCAGATAATTGTAGGTCTCATTCAGGCTGCTCAGGTCGGAGACGAGGCCTTCGGGGCCGTATACCCGGATGGCAGCGATCTCATAACTGTCGGCATCCCGCAGCTCCATCCAGACAAAGCCGTCCTCTTCACAGTCCAGCGTCACGCGCTGATCGTCCCCAATGGTCCCGGCGTTCACGTCGGTGAGCAGTGCTCCGGTGTCGGTGTCGTAGACCTTCAGGCTGCCGTCCTGCGCATACAGGGCGATGCGGTTCCCGGCAAGGCTGACAGCATACAGCGGTGTGACCTCCCCGGTGGAAAGGTCGTGCAGGGAATAACGATAGTCACTGTCCACGTTCCAGGTGACCACATACCCCGGGAAATAGTTGCTGGGCAGGGCGTCAAATTCGGCGATCACGCCCCGGTCCTCGGTGGTCAGGTCCCGCAGCTGGTAGGTGCCGTTTGCGGTGAGAAATGCTGCCGTGCCGCTGCCGCAGGTCTGCTGGAAGCCGCACAGGCCCTCCCCGGTGGCAGGGTTGTGCAGGACCTGGTCGGCCGGGCTGCCGTCTGCATGGGAGATGTCCAGTTCCACCCAGTCGTCCAGCGCATCCGACGCATAGGAAATGCGATAGGCCGTAGAGGAAGCAGACCCGTAGGTCTGGGTACCGTCCTTTTGCTGGATGGCGACCCAGCTGTGCAGGTTGCTGTCGTCATCCCATTCGTTCTCGGCAAGGTCTGCCGGGCGGGCGTAGCAGGTGAACACCAGCATATCCCCGCAGACGATGCAGCTGTAGGCACCCTCCGGGACGGGCAGGTTCTTGCCGGTGGCAAGGTCGATGACACTGCAGGTGCCGTAGCTGTCATAGTCGACATCGTAGCTGTCACCGACCATCCTGCTCTCCTGCAGCACCAGCAGACCGTTCTGGATGGTGGCGCTCTGCTCGCCGTCAAAGGCCATCACTTCGTTGCCGTCCTTGTCGTACAGGGCGCTGCGGCGGCCGCCCCGGCCGGTGGAGTCCGACCAGGAGCGGAACCAGTAGTTCGTCTCGCCGGTGACGGTGTCGGTAAGCAGGTTCACGGTCTCGCTGCGGAGCGACTGGTACAGCACCTTGCTGCCGCACAGGACGGTGCGGCAGTCGCCGGAGTTGTCGTAGCCGTACAGGATGCGCAGGCGGCCGTCCTCCAGCGGGGCGGCATCGTACAGGGGCTTGCCCTCGGCGTCGGTGGGAACGGACACTGCCGGGGAAGCGGGTTTCTCGGAGGAGGCAGGCGGCATTACCGCGCAGCCGCAGCCCAGCGCAAGGCTCAGGGTCACGCACAGGGCAGCACTGCCCAGACGGGAAACAGTCTTTTTCATGGGATCACTCCTCTTAAAACAATACAAAAAGCAATTCAAAATGCAGATGCTACTGTCTGGAATGAAAAAACGCACCCGGAAGAAAGTTTCGGTTCATCTGGAATACGAAACGGCCGCGCATTCCATTGCAGAAAATGCGCGGCGGATGGTTACAGATTTATGACAGAAGTTCAGGACGCGGTTTTGCTCTGTTCGGCGTCATCCATCCGGCCCAGCTGCTGCAGAAATGCAAGCAGGAAGGGCAGGGACACCAGGAAGGTGAGCACATCCGCGATGGGCTGGCAGATCTCCACGCCGAACAGCCCGTGGATGCGGGGCAGGATGAGGATGAGCGGGATGAAGAACACGCCCTGTCGGCAGCAGGCCAGGAAGGTGGCCCGGCCGGACGCGCCCACGCTCTGGAAGGTCATGTTGGCCACCACGATGATGGGCTGCAGCAGCATGGCCAGGCACTGGTAGTGGAAGGCGGGCAGCGCCACGGCGGTGACGGCGGGGTCATCGCGGAACAGACGGATGAGGACATCGCCGTTCACCCAGCACAGGCCCACCAGCACCACCAGCATGCAGAAGGCCGCTTCGATGGTGAAGATGGCGGCCTGCCGCACCCGGCGGTATTTGCGGGCACCGTAGTTGAAGGATGCCACCGGCTGCAGGCCCTGTCCCACGCCGATGGCCACCGAGATGATGAACAGGAAGATGCGGGACACGATGCTCATACCGGCCACGGCGGCGTCGCCGTAGCCGCGGGCGGCAAGGTTCAGCAGCATGCCGCCGATGCTGTTCAGACCCTGACGGCCAAAGCTGGGCGCACCGCCCAGCAGGATGCGGCCGAAATCGCGGGCCTCGCGGGTGACGGCCGAAAGGCGGAACTGGCTGACCGTTTTGCCCCGCAGGAACATGGACAGCAGGATGCAGAAGCTGATGCTCTGGCTCAGGGCGGTGGCAATACCGGCCCCGGTGGTGCCCAGCCCGAACACGAACATGAACAGCGGGTCCAGAGCGATGTTCAGCACGCCGCCGGTGACCAGACCGATCATGGCAAAGCTGGCTTTGCCCTCATAGCGCAGGATGTTGTTCATCACCAGGCTGGAGATCATCAGCGGGGCGGCAATGAGGATGGGCCGCGCGTAGGCGCAGGCGTGGGGCAGGATGGTCTCGGTGCTGCCCAGCAGCATCATGAAGTGGGGCAGGGTGCCAAGGCCCGCCACGGCCAGCACCACGCCAAACACCAGAGCCGTGAAAAAGCTGGTGGACGCAAACCGGGTGGCGGCGGTGGTGTCGCGGCTGCCCAGGCTGCGGCTGATGATGGTGCCGGCCCCGTGGCCCAGCATAAAGCCCAGCGCCTGGATGATGGCCATCAGGCTGGAAACAACGCCCACGGCACCGGACGCACTGGTGGAGATCTGGCCCACAAAAAAGGTGTCGGCCAGATTGTAAATGCTGGTGATCAGCATACTTAAAATGGTGGGAGCAGCAAGGCTGAGGACCAGTTGCGGGATGGGCGTCTCGGTCATCCGGCGAAACTGCAGCGCACTGCGGTCATCGCTTGTCATAAAAAGCCTCCTTGAATGGGATGGAGTAGGGAAAGCCGCCGCCAAAAGCGGACGGCGGAAATCAGCAACATCATAGTATAACGCAAGTACGGCAAAAAGTCGAGAGGGGAACCGTGTGAAAAAACGGCTCGCAAACCGGTGCGAAGGGGCGAAAATGACGCCGAAAGAACCGGCGATTCTGTATGATTTGCTAAAGAAAGGTCGAATTGCTTGTGGAAAATCACGATATGTGGTATCATTTAGGCAGGAAGATGTTGGCAGACCCTGCCCGGCATCGTGACAGATGGAGGAACTGAAGCATGAAAACCGTAGCACAGACCGTGATCGAAGCCGATCGTTTTTATACCATTGCCGCTCACACCGGCAATGTGATCCAGGCCGTGGAAGCAAGCAAGGACGGCGGCACCGTTCGTCTGGGCAAGTATGACCACAAGCCCGAACAGGAGTGGAGCTTTGTCCGGGTGGGCGAGGGCGTGTACCGCATCCGCAACCGCGCCTCCGGCAAGCTGCTGGACCTGACCATGACCGGCACCGCCAACGGCACCTGGCTGCACTTGTGGGAGGATGTGGGCGGCACCTCCCAGATGTGGGAGCTCTGCCCCACGCCGGAAGGCACCGTGCGCCTGCGCTCGTCCTGGGCCGGCGGCAAGTGCGTGGACACCGTGGGCATGGGTGCCGAAGCAGGTGCCGTGCTGCAGATCTGGCAGGAGGTGCCCGGTGCCGACCAGCTGTGGACCATCGCTGAGGTGAAGGACCGTGCAAAGCGCACCGCTAAAAAGACTGCCGAGCCTGCTGTGGAAGCCGCACCCGCCGCTGAGGCTGTTGCCCCGGCAGAGGAGAAGAAGGCACCGGTCAAAAAGCCTGCTGCTCGCAAGCCCCGCACCACCAAAAAGGCTGCTGTGGAACCGGCTGTGACCGCCCAGCCCGCTGCCGAAAAGGCAGAAGAGCCGAAGGCGGAGCCCGCCGCAAAGGCGGAAGCAGCAGAGAAGCCCGCCAAGGCTCCCCGCAAGACCACTGCCCGGAAGAAGGCTGCACCCAAGGCAGAAGCCGCCGCCCCGGCCGAAAAGCCCAAGCGCACCCGTAAGGCCCCTGCCAAAAAGGCAGATTGAGCAAGGCTGAACCCGTATAAACCAGAAGCACCCGTCGGATCGTGGGACCCGGCGGGTGCTTCTTGCGTTTGCGGGAGGTTCACTCCGGCAGTTCGTTCAGGGCAAAGCGGTTCTTTTCAAAGGTCAGCAGGCCCTCGTCCCGCATCTTGCACAGCTCCTTGGAGAGGGCGCTGCGGTCCAGATTGAGGTAGTCGGCCAGCTGCTGCCGGTTGAACGGGATCTCGAACTGCAGACTGCCGCTGCGGGCGGCCTGTGCGGAAAAGTAGGTCAGCAGACGGCCCCGCACGGTCTTGGGGGTGGTGCAGAAGATGCGCTGCGAAAGGCTCAGGTTTTTGCGCATGGACACCGTGAGCAGGTTGCGCAGCAGCTTTTCGTGCACCGTGCCGGGTGCGCCGCCGGAAAAGGCGGAAATGTTCACGAACAGCACTTCGCATTCCTCGGCGGCCACGGCGTCCACCATCATCACGTCGCCACACAGCGCGTAGGTCTCGGCAAAGGCCTGCCCGGCAGAAATGCTGCTCAGGATGCTCTTACTGCCCCACAGGTCGAGATTTTCGATGTGGACGGTGCCGCGCAGCACCACGCCCAGAGCATGCACTTGCTCTCCGGCATGAAAAATGACGGCGTGCCGGGGGTAGCTCTTCGCGCGCAGGCAGCCGGACTGCTCCAGTGCAGCCCACTCCTCTGCCGACAGGCCCTGAAACAGCGGGGATGCAACGGGTCTCATAAAAAAAGCCTCACTTTCGTGGTTATAACAACCGAAGGTCTGCCCTGATTATAGTATACTCAAAGCACAAACACAAGGAGGTTTTTCTATGATCCGGAAAATCATTCATATAGACGAAGAAAAATGCAACGGCTGCGGGGCCTGCGTCACCGCCTGCCACGAGGGTGCCATCGGTCTGGTGAACGGCAAGGCAAAGCTCATGCGGGACGACTACTGCGACGGCTTTGGCGACTGCCTGCCCGGCTGCCCCACCGGTGCCATCACCTTTGAAGAGCGCGAGGCAGCGGCCTACGACGAGCAGGCCGTGCTGGAAAACAAGCAGAAAAAGGCCGCACAGGCCGCAAAACCGGCCTTCCACGGCTGCCCGGGCAGCGCCATGCACCAGTTCCGCCGGGAGGAAAGCGCGCCTGCTGCCCCCACCGCAGCACAGCCGTCGCAGCTGCGCCAGTGGCCCTGCCAGATCAAGCTGGTGCCGGTGAACGCCCCCTACTTTGACGGCGCAAAGCTCCTGATCGCGGCGGACTGCACGGCCTACGCCTACGCCAACCTCCATCAGGAGTTCATGCAGGGGCGGATCACCCTGATCGGCTGCCCCAAGCTGGACGCCGTGGATTACAGCGAAAAGCTGACCGAGATCCTGACCCGGAACGACATCCGGAGCGTCACCGTCCTGCGGATGGAAGTGCCCTGCTGCGGCGGTCTGGAACAGGCTGCCGTCCGTGCTTTGAAGAACAGCGGAAAATTCATCCCCTGGCAGGTGGTCACCTTCTCGGTGGACGGCCGCATCCTGGACCGGTGATCTCTCCGTTCTCTGTGGGCTCCCCCTTTTTGGGGGAGCTTTTTTATTGTGCGTTCTGGAGGGCGCTGCTCAGCAGCTGGCCGAAACTTTCCAGCGTCTGGCGGAGCTGGACGAAGGTGTCCACGTCCTCATCGCTCATCCGGGAGGCGGGGGCGGACAGGGCCGAAGTGTCGGCGGCGGTGACCGTACCCGACAGGGAGAGGGCCACCGAGTGTTCCGGGACCGTCAGCAGGATGTGGAGGGGGGTGGTCCCGGCGAACAGCTCCCTCAGGGGCAGGCCGATGATGCAGGTGAGGTCGGTGCCCTCTGCGGGCAGCTGAAAATAGGTGTAGCCATCCAGCGCACCGTCAGGGGTGAACACGGGGCCGAAGGCGGCAGTGATGGCGGCGCGCAGGGGCGCATCGGTGCGCAGCAGCTGGTGATAGACGGCGTCGCAGTCCAGCACCAGTCCACCCAGACGCTCCAGCGCACGAAGGGCGCTGGTCTTACCCGCGCCGGTGGGGCCGGTAAAGCCGATGATCAGCGGCGATACGTCCACCACATGGAATCCCGCCGCCTTTTTCAGACGATTGGCCACCGCCAGACCCAGGCCGGATTCATCGGGGCACTGGGCGTATATCTCCGACACGTCCGTATCGTCGAAGGTACGCAGGGCGTCAAACACATGCTGGGCCTGGGACAGCTTATCGTCTGCGGCACCGAGACGGTGGACGATGTGGCCCGCGAACAGCGGGGCGTACTCATCGAAGCAGATGACGCCGCTGTCCGGCGTCAGGTGGGCGGCGATGTAGGCGGCAGAAGCGCCGGGCGTGCCGGTGATGACGGCGGCGGTAGTGCCGTCGTAGGTCTTGCTTTCCGCCTGCAGGCCGGTGATGGTGACGCCCTTCGGGGACACTCTCAGGGTGTAGGACGCCGCGCTCTGCTGATAGTTGGCGGTTTCCGCGGCGGTGGCGGTGATGGTGGTCTCGCCTGCCGCGTGGATGGTGACGGTGCCGTCGGAGGCCACCGTGGCCACGCTCTCGCGGCTGCTGGCGTAGGAGATGCTGCCGCCGTCCCTGCGATTGTTGGACGCCGCGTTGGAGAAGGCGTCGTCGCCGTAGGTCATGGTCAGGCTGCCCTGCTGGGCAAAGGTCAGGGTCTGGGCCGCCTGAGCCACCGTGTACTGCACGGTCCTGTCCGCGTCAACAGTGGACAGCTGGTAGTTCCTGGCCTT
>OIYG01002864.1_pt1 | contig 10381 bp, 8 predicted proteins | sample 1587861 | NCBI WGS metagenome assembly OIYG01 (sample SAMN03283272) | human gut metagenome | biome: human-associated habitat; material: feces | host: Homo sapiens | place: Peru | collected 2012 | reverse complement strand
AGGTGATTAAATGAAAAGTGTTTTAGATAACAGTTCTATACTTATCATTAAAAAATCTAAATTTATAGGTTTACTATATAAAATTGATACCGAAGAAGATATCAAAAAAATACTTAGTGATGTTAAAGGTAAGCATCCTAAAGCAAAACATTTTCCTTATGCTTACATATTGGGCACTACTGCAGGAAAAACTGATGACAAAGAACCACATAATAGTGCAGGAATGCAAATATATAATATTTTAAATTATAATAATCTAAATAGCCACCTTTTAATAATTATAAGATATTTTGGTGGAACTAAACTTGGAGCAAGTAATCTTTTAAGAACTTATTTAGAAGTTGCTAAAAATGTAACAAAAAAAATCACAAATTAATGTGATTTTTTAATTAGTTCATTTTTTTCTTAAGTACTAATGCTGCAGCACCTAATAGAGCTAAACTCATAAGTGTAACTGAAGTATATACTAAGATTCCATCAACAGTATTTGGATTTTCAACTTTTGCTGGAGTATAGAAACTAACTTCGAATGTAGAGAAACTTTCAGTTTCAATTTCAATATATTTTTGACCATTCTCCTCTTTAATTTCATATTCTTTAGTATCAATTACTGTTTCACCATTTTTATGTACTACTTTTGCATGAGTAAATGTAATTTCATTAGGAACAGCAACTTTTATTTTTACTTTTCCATTTATTGCTTCATTAGGAAGAACTTTAGATTCTTGATTAACTGTATAATATGGTTTAATATCAAGAACTAAAACACCTTTTTCTTTATCATAAGATTTAATTTCACTAGAAATTTTAACCTCAACTAAAGTGTTTTCTAATCCTTCGATTTTTGAAGAATCAACAGCCTCTTTTAAACCTGTTACAGTATCAGTAAGTTTTGCATCAGTTAATTCTTTAGCAACTTTTTCATCTACTTTATCACTAACTTTAACTTCTGGAGCAGTAACAACTAATTCACCTTTGTTTTCACTAACTATAGTATACATTTCACCATCTTTAACAGCTTTTACACCTGTTACTAGTTTTACTCCATCTTTTTTAGCAACTAATTCATCAGTAAATGAACCACCAGAAATTTCAATTTCATCAGGTTTCATCATATCAATGTTTCCATAGAATCTTCCACCTTTAACCTCAACTGCAGTTACTAGTTTACTATTTACAACATCATCTGCATTTTTTTGTGCTATGTAATGATAAATTGAATTTCCATATGCTGAATGGTATTCTCCACCATCAATAGTAAGTTCAATATTTCCAGCATATCCATTATTTGATTCAATAGCAATTGCAGCACCAGTGGCATTCATACCATTGCCATTATATGTACCTTTGACTTTCTCTCCAGTAGCATATATTGTAGCATTCTTAATATTAATTTTTCCGGCTTTTATACCAAATCCACCTTTTTCACCTTCGATTGTTGATCCATCAATATTCCATATTGCATAACCAGCTGCATATAATCCATAATCTTTACTAATAAATTTAGCAGTACTATAAATATTAATAATTGGGCAATTTTTAATGTCTTTATTATTTCCACTTACATTAAATGCAGGATTTATATTATCTCCAACTGATTTAAATGTTCCTTTTAAATTTACAACAACACCATGAGTAGATCCAGTTGTTACACCATAACCACCCCAGCTAATGTATGCTCCAGAATCACCCTCTAAAGTTACATCTTTATCTACTGTAAGTGAAGAATAATTTGCATCATTTTGATCAACTGAACCATAAATTGTAACTGGTGCACCATCACGTAATGTACCGTTTATTGTTCCTTTACCTGTAAGAATTAAGTCTCCTTTATAAACTTTTAATCTTTTAGTTTGTGTTAAAATATTATGATTATTTAAATCAAGAGTAACTTTTTTACCATCAAGTAAAAGTATATCACTAGTTAATGTTAGGTTCTCCATTAACTTAGCCTCGCCACCATTTTTAAAGACTTCGGCAAGTTCGTCTTGTGTTTTAACTTCTTTAGTTTCTGCAAAAACTATTGAGGGTAAAATAATTGCAAAAGACATTACTAAAGTTAAAACTATTCTTTTTAGGTTTTTCATTTTCCCTATCCTTTCTATATTCATACTATCATAATTAAGTTTTAATTTCAATAATTTCAAATATAAATTTTTTTATTGTGTAAACCAATTATAATTATATTTTAAACATTAAAAAAAGCCTAATTGGCTTTTTATTCGGTTGTATTACCCTAATTTGACAGTTTTTTATTTATAGCCTTCATAATCCTAGATAATTTCTAGTTTTTTTATGTTTTATCTCTTGCGTATGTTCTCGTATGTATGCTATAATTAACTTACAAGGTAGTGATGTTATGAGACTAAATATTAGAACAAAAAATGGTTATTCTTATTATTCCATTATTAAAGACTATACGAATATTAAAGGAAAAAGAACAACAAAAATATTTGAAAAATTAGGCAATAAAGAACAAGTCGAAGAAAGATTTGGCAAAAATGATACCATAAATAAGATTAAAGATTACATCGAAGAGTTAAAAAATGAAGATAAAGATGAATTATTGAAACGTGAATATAACCCAAACAAAAGAATTACTCCGGGCATTAAAAAACAATTCAATGTCGGATATATATTTCTAAAAAAATTATATGAAGAGTTGAAAATAAACGATATTTGTAATTCGATTCAAGATAAGTATCAATTTAAATTTGATTTGAATGAAATATTATCATATTTAGTTTTTGCTAGAATTATATATCCATCATCAAAATTAGAAACATTTAAGCAATGTCAAAATTTTATTGAACAACCAAAATTCAAGTTGCATGACGAATATAGAGCATTAAGCTATATTGCAAAAAATATTGATTATATACAAGAGCAAATATTTAATAATAGTAAGAAAGTCATTAATAGAAATTCAAAAGTTATTTATTATGATTGTACCAATTACTTTTTTGAAATAGATAATGATGATGACTTAAGAAAATATGGTATATCAAAAGAACACAGACCTAATCCAATTGTGGGAATGGGACTGTTTATGGATGGTGATGGTTTACCATTATCGTACAATATTTATCCGGGTAGTATGAATGAACAAAAAACACTAATACCTGAAGAAAATAAAATAATAAATAAGTTTAAATTAAATAATACTAAATTAATACTTTGTACAGATGCAGGTTTAGCGTCAGATGAAATAAAAAAATATAATATTGAAAATGGTCGTGGATTTGTAATTACACAATCACTAAAAAAGTTAAAAGAAGAATATAAAAGTCAGATATTTGATAAGACTAATTGGAGAATATCTAACGATTTAAAACATATTTATAATTTGAATGATATTGAAAACAATGATGAACTTAAAGAAAAGTACTATGACACTTTATTTTATAAAATCATACAAACTGAAACAAAATCAGTTAAACAAGATCTTATTGTAACATTTAGTTTCAAATATCAAGAATACAATCGAAATGTTAGAAGTTCTCAAATAGATAGAGCTAAAAAAAGTATAGATACTAACAATGTTACAAGAAAAGGTAAAAATCAAAATGATTATAGAAGATTTATTGAAGCAACAAGTGTAACAAATAACGGCGAAATTGCTGAAAATACAGAATATACAATTAATGAATCATTAATTAAAGAGGAAGCAAAATATGATGGCTATTATGCACTTACAACAAATCTTATTGGTGAAATAAATGATATATTAAAAATTACAAAAGGTCGTTGGGAAATTGAAGAATCATTTAGAATAATGAAATCAGATTTTCTTGCTAGACCAATAAATTTATCTAGAGAAGATAGAATTAAAGCACATTTTATGACCTGCTTCATATCATTGCTAATATATAGAATATTAGAGAGTAAATTAGAAAATAAATACACAACATCCCAAATTTTAAATACATTAAGAAAAATGACAATGATAGAACAAAAAGGATTAGGCTTTGAACCAGAGTATGAAAGAACTAATCTAACTGATGATTTGCATAATATATTTAATTTTAATACAGATATGGAAATAGTAAATTATAAAAAAATGAAAAAAATTTTAAATACAAAATAGCAAATTAAAACATACGCAATTTTTTAATCATAAAAAAAGCTCTCAATTGCCCATGAATACTGGGCTGAGAGCTTTTTGCGTTAAAAAAACTGTCAAATTCAGGATCATATCAATTATAACAACAATTATTTTTATTTTCAATAAGTAATATTAAAAAAAATTAGAATTTAAATTTCTAATTTTTTGTTAAATATATATATTTACTTACCCATTCAGTAAATTTATCTATATCTTGATATTTTTCAATATCACTATTTTTTTCTGCATCAAGGAAAGTTACAATTTTACCATCTTTAATTATTAATACTGATGGAGCATATTTCACAGTTTTATAATATGATGTTTTTTTAAATTCATCAATTGACATAGAAAGTATTTCTATATTTTCATTTTTAGAAAAACTTTTAAATATTTCATCACAAGGAATTGCCAATGAACAATAATAATTATAAGTAAATAGTAAAAAACTATCCTCCGATTTTAAATCATCTGCCTTAATATCTCTTATTTCAGAGGAACCATAATAACTATCATTTAAATAAAACTTTTCTATATTTTCTTTTTTTTGACAACCACATAATATTAATAATAAAGATAATACTATTAATAATTTTTTCATTATTTAATCTCCGTAAAATTATCAAAATTAATATCGTGATAAGTTACTTTCCAAAATTCATAAATAGTTTTTCCATTTTCTTCTTTTTTGATTTGAACATTATTATCACCATCATAGAACCAATATCCACCTATATTATAGATTTTATTTTCATCCCATCCAAGTGATACTAAAAGTTTTTTTGTCATACCGGCATATCCACCGCCACCACATATTAAGAAAATATTTTTATCTTTAGGAAAATACATTTCTAAAAATTCCATAGATTCTTTATAATTTGGTGAATATGTTCCATCTTCATTTTCTGTAAATAAAGTTTTTCCTTCATAAGTTTTTCCAACAGCCTCAGGAAGCCCTTTTACTTTAGTTAAATATGGATAAGGTATTATCTCAAAACCTTTTATTGTTCCAGAAAGTTTAGAGTCTCCACCAATAGCTTCATAATTACCTGGATCTGAAAGCATTCTCATATCACGATAAACTGAATCACTTCTTCCTAGATACTTATCAATAGTCTGTTCATTGATATTTTTATCAATACCAAGCATACCTCTTTCACCTTCAGTAACTTCAGGTTTAGGAAGTTTTTCTAAAGTTTCAACTTTATTAAATATAAAATATGAAAGCAATCCTCCTACTAAAATACCAATTATTAAATATATTATTTTTTTCATACTTACTCTACTCCTTTCAAATACATAATAAAATAAATAAGTTAAAAAAACAATAAACTAATCATTGAATTTACTCAACTATTAGTTGAATTCTAAACTTATTAAATAGATTAAAATACAAATAATGCATAAAATATCGTAGGTGATAAAATGCAAAAATTATTGGAAATTAATAATATTTCTAAAACTTTTAACACTTTAAATGGTGAAATTAATGCTATAAAAAGTATTTCTTTTGATGTAAATAATGAAGATTTTATTGCGATTGTTGGGTCATCAGGCTGTGGAAAATCAACCCTACTTAATATTATTTCTGGCTTACTTGAAAAAACAAATGGCACAATAAAATTTTATAAAGAAAATCCTATAATTGGATATATGCTTCAAGAAGATGCACTTCTTCCATATTTAAATATTCTAGATAATGCAACTTTGGGTTTATCTTTAAAAAAGATTAAAACAAAAGAAAATATTGAATATACAAAAAAGCTTTTAGAAACATATGGTTTAAAAGATTTTATCTATAAATATCCAAAAGAACTTTCTGGCGGTATGAAACAAAGAGTTGCTCTAATCAGGACACTTGCTATTAAACCTGATATACTTCTTTTAGATGAACCTTTTTCCGCTCTTGACTATCAATCAAGATTAAGCGTTTCTGAGGATGTTTATAATATAATTAAAAAAGAAAAGAAAACTGTTATTATGATTACTCATGACATTGCGGAAGCTATAAGTTTAAGTGATAAAATAATAGTTCTTTCCAAAAGACCCAGTATAGTTAAAAAAATTTATGACATTGAAATGGAAAATAAATCCACACCAATAAATAATCGTAAATGTAAAGAATTTAGTGATTATTACGATAAAATATGGAGGGATTTAGATGAAATATAGTAATCAAACTTTATATTTAAAAACTATGAAAAGGAAAAGTTTTTTAATAAAACTAGCTAGAATTCTAATTGTATTTTTTTTATTATTTATATGGGAATTATTAACTAGAAAAGGTATAATTAACTCATTTATATATTCAAGTCCATCAAAAATTTATTTAACTATTAAAAAACTATGTATCGAAGGTAATTTATTTTCACATATATTTACAACACTATATGAAGTTTTAATTTCATTTTTACTCGGGGGAATACTTGGTATATTAATTGCAGTTATCTTTTATGAATACCCTACTTTTTCTAAAATATTTGAACCATTTTTAGTAATTTTAAATGCACTTCCTAAAGTAGCTTTAGGACCAATAATCTTAATTATATTCGGAGCAAATATTAAAAGTATCATAATTATGGCACTTTTAATAAATTTAATTGTAACTACTCTTTCAATGTATAATGGGTTTCTAAATACTGATAAAATAAAAATTAAATTATTTAAAACATTTAATGCAAATAAATTTCAGACTCTTACTAAACTAATCATTCCATCTTCATATATAACAATTATTTCATCATTAAAACTAAATATATCTTTAACATTAATAGGAGTTATAACCGGAGAATTTCTTTCTTGTCAAAAAGGTATTGGTTATTTAATTATGTATGGCTCTCAAATATTTGATTTGGATTTAGTAATTTCTGGAGTATTTATACTCTTAATATTTTCTTATTTATTATATTTTATTATTTCTAAAATAGAAAAAAGATTAATCCGTGAAGATTAATTTTTTAATTCATATTTTAAATTTAAATCTTTATCTATAGTAATATCAAATGTATATGTATAAACTTTGCCTTCATTTGTAACCTTAAAATCAATAGTGGTTTTTCCCTCTTTTAAAGGTATAAAATTTAAATCTAAATCATATATCGAAGTATTTACTCCCTTAACAACTATATTTACATAATCATTTTTTACGCCTTTATAGCCAAAATCTCCATCAAACTTTGGTAAATGTAAAATATAATTAGGATTTTTATGTTTAGTATAATATTCAATATTATTTTGTTTTAACTTCCAAGTTAGCTTTTCTATGTCATAAACATATTTAGAACTATCTAAAAAATCCTTTATTAAAAGTTTATCTTCTTTATTAACAATTAAATAAAATTTATCTTTATCATAACAATTAAAATAATATTCAAAAAGTTCATCTTCATAAAACATATTATTTTCACTACAAGTCTTATCATAGCTAAACTCAATCAAAGGATTATAAACTTCATTCCACTTTTGATTACTATCATAACTTTTTTTAATAAATATAAATATCCAAATCACTCTCAAACAATTATACTTTCAACAAAAAATATATACAATCAACCTCAAATAATTATACTTTTAAAATATGTTAAAATCAACTATTATAAACTCTAATAATGTAATAGAAATTTCCATATTACATAAAAAACTTCAATTGTTACCATAATTGACAACAATTGAAGTTTTATTAAATTATTTTTTACTAAAATATTATATTCTTACCTTCTTAGTATATTTACTATAATAATACTTTTTGCCAACCTTTTTATAAGAACGTACTCTAACATAATATTTCTGTTTCTTATTTGCTCTCTTGAATGCAAATTTTAATTTTTTAACATTTTTCACTTTCGTAAACTTCTTCTTAAAGTTACTCTTTGTTGAATAAGACACTTCATAACCTGTAGCACCTTTAATCTTTTTAGAAACATTAACCTTCACTTTTTTCTTTCCTACTTTTTTAACTTTAACAGTAGGTTTTGCAGTTCTGATTTTCAAATCAATAACATAATCAGCCTTATATGCATTTAAGCCTGTGATAATAATTTTACCATTTCCAACATTTTTGTTGTTTTTATATGTTACCTTGTAATCAATGCCCTGACGTAAAGTCAAATTTCCTGATCTAATTTTTACAACAGGTTTAATTTCTTTTCCTGTATATGTTCTCGTTATTTCATAATCGTAAGAATCTTTTCCTGCAATTTCAATTTCCCTAATAAAAAATCTCTTTCTTGCCTGTTCAAATGTTCTGTCAGCACTTACTTTGCCATTTGAATATGACATAATCTTGCACATATCTCCGCTTGTATATACGCCGTATCCTGATTTATTGATTGCATACTGAATGCCACCATTTCCACTTAAACTATATGTACATACATTTGTAAACTTAACATTTGGTGTATCAGGACATTCAATGGCTGATGTTAAATAACACTGTGCTGCCTGATAGCATGAGTAAATACCAATACCATATCCTTCATGACTTGTTACATTTTCACTAACTTTGTAATCTGTATAGCCCTGCTTGCCTGTTGCATTCCAAACACTTTGTGATTTAATATCATATGGAAGTTCACTTTGATACATATAACATCTTCCACCATTACCATTCCATATTGTCTGATATTTTTGGAAATGCTCAACCATAAGTCCATAAGTTGTAATATTGTCACCATTAAAAATTACACCTGTATCTGCTGTGTTTTTGTCCCAGCCTACACCTGCACCATGATCGGCTCTCCAAATCCAGAAGTTATCACCAATCACATTGTTTGAATTGATAATTGCACAATTTGTTGTTTTGCAAGGTGTATTGTCTGCACCACCTACTCTGTAGAATGTATCAATTAAGCAAACCGGATTGTCTGAATTGTCAGCATCTGTTTTCTTTGTTCCTATTGTAAGTAATGTTTCTGATTTTTTCTGACCGGCATCAAACAATACCCCTGAAACTTTAACACCTTTAACATCGCCAATTGTCATACACTGATTTCCATTTGTTGGTTTTAATGTTGCATAACCAAGTCCAAGAACAACTGTGTTTTCATTGTTAATTACAATAGGTTCGTTAATTTCATAAATACCAGGTGTCAAAATAAGATTTTTTCCATCTTTAATTTCTGCATTGATTTTTGCAGCAGAATCAGTTGGCTTTGCAACATAAAACTTGTCAAGACCGATTGTTTCACCCTTAACATCGTCCCATGACACACCTGATGCATCTGTTCTTCTTTCAGGTACAAACACTCCATAATTTCCTGATTCATCTACAGTTAAGAAAGGCTTTTCCTGAACAACAGGAGTATTGTCAACCTTTGTATACTGTGCATAAGGCCATTCTCCATCAGGACCGTTCTTTACCTGATTTGTTGTATCGTATAAAGATTTTACCTGACAACCTACGAATACATAGTTCCAAACACTACCATCCCAACGATTCATTTCAACATTTCTTGAAAGCCATTGCTGCTGTGAACCACCTGAAACACCTGCTTCCGCATTTATTGTCTTATTTGTTTTCTGATCTTTATAAGTATATTTTCTTCCTGCTATTCTTGTATCGGCAAGGAAACCACCACTGGCATATCCACCTTCCTGATGAAGATTTAGATTTCCCTTAATATTCATTCTACGCATAGATGTAGCCTGTGAAACTGCCCATGTTGTCTGCTTTGCAGTAGTTGTAAGGTTTTCAACTGAGCGCCAGAAATTACAAAGAGCATTGTAATTGACAGAACCATCATATTTTTTGCCCTTCATCCATTCAGCTTTGCATCTGATATTTCCAATTGATGTAGATTTTGGTGAAATACCCATACCTGCTACCTGTGTATAAAATCCAATATCTACAGTTAAATCATCACTATATGTACCAGGTGCAAAAAGCATGGCATATCTGTCTGATATAAATTGACCTGCCTCTGTTTTTTTATACACATTATTAATATAATTCTGAATAGCACTGTTATCATCAGTTGGTTCGAAAATATTTGTATTATAACCAAATGTTTCAATTTCATAAGATGTTGGATTTGACAATGCATATTCCTTATCTTTTACATATGATATCTTATAATATCCGCCTTTGTAGTCATTGTCTGTATAAGATGCCTCCTGGGTGGTAGCCAACTTCTCATACTTTGCATATCTTGAATCTGCACGGTAAATATTGTAAGAACCGTCTCCTAATGAATCCCATGTTAATGTACATGTTCCATCGCTGTTTTCCTGAAATTTCAAATTTGTAATAGATGTGGTAGCTGCTTTTACACTGTATGT
>OIYG01002858.1_pt1 | contig 10389 bp, 21 predicted proteins | sample 1587861 | NCBI WGS metagenome assembly OIYG01 (sample SAMN03283272) | human gut metagenome | biome: human-associated habitat; material: feces | host: Homo sapiens | place: Peru | collected 2012 | reverse complement strand
CGCGACGACGCCAGCGCCATGAAGAAGCAGCTGATGGCGGCACTGGATGGGGCCGAGGGTGCGTATCAGTTCCAGCGGAAGTGCTGGGATAATGCCGCACGGCGCTATAAGGAAACGGAGAGCGCCCTGAACGCTTACCGGCTGGAGCGGACGCTGGAGCATGCGGATGCACTGGTGGCGGCCTTTGATGGGCTGGAGCAATGAACAATTTAGCCTGTGCTTTTTGGCGGCATTTTGGTGAGATACTTTCTGCCTTTTTCGTGGAGGACATAAGTATCTCGGAGCGGAAACGCCGGAAGCCGCTGAAAAAGCAAGGCTTTGCGCACAGCAAAACCAACCGAAACGCATACATCTGTTTTGAGAGGGGTGTTTTGGTTGGTCGCGGAGAGATATTTTACAGGGTAAAGTATCTTCTCCGCGCAGACTTGAAGGAAAAACACGCGATTTACACAAATGACCCAATAGCGTTGCAGCTGGAGAAAGGATAAATGAAATGAGCAAAGAAGAATATAGGAGCCGTGTCTATACAGACAGGCCGTCCTATGCGGATTTTGATGCGCCGGCGAAGTTTCAGGCAATAGAGAGCATCATTGCAAAAAGACTGACACAGCACCCCAACGCCATCTGCTCTTATTCCGGTGGTGCGGACAGTGACATACTGCTGGATCTGATCGAACGGACGCGGGAGAAATTCGGCCTGAAGCCCGTAAAATACGCTTTTTTCAATACTGGTCTTGAAATGAAAGCCACGAGGGATCATGTGAAGGCCACAGCAGAGAAATACGGGGTGGAGATCACAGAATACCGACCGAAAACCAATATTGTGCTGGCGTCGAGAAAATACGGCATTCCTTTTGTGTCGAAAATCATGTCTGCGGGATTGTCGGAGTGGCAAAAGAAGGGCGTTCCTTTGTCTGTGGCCGACGAATATGACGCTGCCGAGGATAAGGAGGCAAAACGTCAAGAACTGCGGGAGCGATACCCCAAGTGCGAAAGCGTTCTGAATTTCTTGTGCTGCTGCAATGCCAAGGGGGAGCCAAGGCCGAACATCCAGTTGGTAATCAATTCTTCCAAGTACATGAGGGACTTTATCAACGAGTTTCCACCTGACTTTAAGATCAGCGCAAAATGCTGCGATTACTGCAAAAAACAGGTGGCCCATAACGTGCAAAAGGACTTCGACATGATTATCACCGGTGAGCGCAGGGATGAGGGCGGTATGCGTTCAGTGCCCAGAAAAGACAACACGACACTTTGCTTTACGGAAACCAGCTCCGGCCAGTTTCGGCTCAGACCCTTGTACTACGTCTCCGACGCGGATAAAGCGTGGTATAAGGAGCACTATGGGGTACGGTATTCGGATGCCTATGAGGTCTACGGTCTGACGCGGACGGGGTGCTGCGGATGCCCGATCTCGTATAAGGCCGTGGCCGATTTGGAGCTGATTCGCCCATATGAGCCGAACGTGGTAAAGGCTGCGTGGAACATCTTCGGAAAATCGTACCTGTATCGGCAGAAATATAATGATTACAAAGAGCGCCGGAAGAAAGAAGAAGCACAGAAAAGAGCAAGTGGAACGGAATTTGAAGGACAAATGAACCTGTTTTGAGGTGATGGTAATGAATGAACTGTGTGTATTTTGCCATTACGCAAGGATGCGTGATGATGTTTGTGGTATCTACTGTACCGGCGGATTTGTGGAAAGCAATGGTAAATGTAGGCATTACAAAGATTGCGAAGAAGAGTGGGAGGAAACGGGCTTGACACGAGAAGAGATCGTGACGGCGCTGCGGTGCTATGCAAAAGAAGTGAAGTGCAGTCCCCGTGTTATGACACAGGCCGCTGACCTAATTGAGAATCAACAGCGGGAGATCGAAGCGCTGCGGCAGTCCAATGAGGGGCTGCGGTTTAATCTGGCGGCGAAGGATGGCGGTGAAATTTGCCGTAGGGCGCTGGAGGCCTTTGGCGCACAGGCGCAGGTGATGATGGCCATCGAAGAAATGAGCGAGCTGACAAAGGAGCTTTGTAAAAACGGCAGAGGGCAGGAGAACGCCACACACATTGCAGAGGAGATCGCCGACGTGGAGATCATGCTGCGGCAGATGGTGATGCTGTTCGACTGTGCGGGACAGGTGGAAACATTCCGCCGGTACAAGCTGGAGCGGCTGGCGGAGCGGATCAAAGAGGCGAAGCAATGAGCCTTGATATTTGCCCCATGACGCTCAAGGAGGCGAACGCCTTTGTGGAGCAGCACCACCGGCATCATAAGCCAGTGGTGGGACACAAGTTCTCCATCGGCTGCACGGACGGAAAGGAAATCGTGGGCGTTGCCATTGTGGGCAGACCGGTGGCGCGGCATCTGGACGACGGATGGACGCTGGAGGTCAACCGCCTATGCACGGACGGTACTCACAATGCCTGCTCGATGCTCTATGCGGCCGCATGGCGTGCAGCACGGGCGATGGGGTACAAGCGTCTTGTGACCTACATACTGGACAACGAGAGTGGAACAAGCCTGAAAGCCAGCGGTTGGAAATGCGTGGGACAGGCTGGCGGCTTGCGTTGGACGGGTAAGCGCAGACCGGAGGTTGACCTATATCCGGCACAAATGAAAATTCGGTGGGAAAAGGAGGAACACGATGGATCTGTTGACTAAATACACTGCGGAGTTGAGAAAAAGACTAATTGATCTGCGTGACGAGTTAGAATCTGCTTACGACAGCATTTCGCAGTTGGATGACGCCAATAGCAGTTTGATGGCCGCAAACGCGAAGCTGGCGGCAGACCGCAAGGCGCTTATCAACGAGCTATGCCAATACTGCGGGAAGTACAAAAAAGCACACGAGGGCGCCTGTGACGGGTGCAGATGGAGGGATATGTGATGGATGCTGTGAAGTTTTTGCAGGAGCGAAACAGAATGTTCATGAGTGGCGCGGCCACGCCGAGCATTGGGCTGGAGGACGATTATGACCCGGTAATCGCGGTTAAGGTCGTAGAGAAGTGGTCTGCCGCACACCCGCGCAAAACACGGCAGAGCGTGTTTCTGGAGCAGTATCCGGAGGCAAGAATTGGAGATGACGGCGTGCTCAAAGTATGCCCTTTATTGATTTCCGCGTCGTACAGGAACAACGACGGTAACTGCGCAACTATGCAGCGCCAATGCTCTGACTGTCGTAAAGATTTTTGGGGTCAGGAGGTGGAGTGATGCGTATGGAGCGGATTTGGGCGATGCCCAACAAGTGGACGTTTGCCATCAAGCCCATTGCCCAGCTGCTGCGGGAGGAGATGGGCGAGGGCGTTTGGGCTGACCCGTTTGCGGGGGTGAAATCACCGGCCGCGATTACCAACGACCTGAATCCGGAGTGTCCCACGGATTACCACATGGACGCGCTGGCGTTCCTGAAATCCCTTGCAGATAACTCTGTGGACGGTGTGCTGTATGACCCGCCGTATTCTCAGCGACAGGTGAAAGAGTGCTACGACGGCATACAGGGCGGCTTGAAATGGGACGGGCGAACGACCTTTTGGAGCGAGACAAAGAACGAGGCGGCTCGTATCCTGAGACCGGGAGGAAAGGTCATCTGCTTTGGCTGGAACTCTATGGGGTTGGGGGCAAAGCGTGGATTTACCATGCAGCGCATTTTGCTGGTGCCTCATGGCGGGTCCCGAAATGACACGATTTGCACGGTAGAGGTGAAGGAGGTGGAGTGATGGAAAATTTGTTGCAAGACATCGCCAGCGGGCTGTGGATCGTGTTGGGCGTGTACTGTTTCTTCGGACTAAGGAAGTGGAACAAGCGCTTTAGCGAGTTGTATGACGAACTGAAATGGGAGGTGGAGTGATGGAAAAGAACAATTGCTTGCGTTGTAATTTTCGCCATACGGACAATGGGAATTGTACCGCGGTCGGCGGGTTCTGCACGGCTGTTCCGGCTGCCCACTGCCCGTTACTGCGTCAGTATTTAGACACGGGGCTGACGCAGGAGGAAGTCCTACCGAAAGATAAGGCAGGCGAGATCGCACTGAAGCTGATGCGTCTTGCTGATTTAGAAAGCCTTTGTAACTATACCCGCCTGCGGGAGCTTGCCGAGGCCGACAAGAACGGGCGCGTGGTGGTGCCGCCGTGCAAGGTGGGCGATGTCTTATACCGCGCATCCCCTTCGGGAGTGGTGGTGCATCGCGTGGTGAATGTGGTGTACAGGGGGCTTACCAGCCGATGGTATATAGACACAATTCCGAATCTTCCGTATGCTTCGGAAGAATTGGGCAAAACCACATTCCTCACCCGCTTGGAGGCGGAGAAGGCACTGGGGGCTAAGAAGGATGGCTGACCTGAAACCCTGTCCGTTCTGCGGCGGTAACGCATTCATAGTTGTCGACCATGACGCGGTGGTAGATACGCGAGGTCGATGTTGGAGGTACACAGCTGTCTGTGATAAGTGTTGCACAACGTCTGGGCTTACCTATACGGCTGAAAAAGCGAGAGAAGCATGGAACAGGAGGGCTGACAATGGCTGAATACATTAAGCGGAGTTACATCCGCAAAATGGCAATGTTTGAAATGGCATATACGATGGAAACAGAGACGGATGCTGCGGTTGTTCTCCGTATGATTGATGATGCTCCCGCCGCTGATGTTGCCCCGGTGGTGCATGGGCGGTGGATTCATTACCCAGACTGCGGAGTAACAAAATGCTCGCATTGCGGATGGAGCATTGAGGAATGTTGGGAGTCAAAGCGATGCCCTGAGTGTGGTACCAAGATGGACGGTGCGACATGAAGATATACAAAAACCCGTGGGTGACACGGGAAAGCTACTTCGTAAAAACCGGTGAGGCAAGATCGGCAAAAATGGAAGCGGCGAAAAGCACTGGCTATTCCGTTGACTTCTGGGACGGCAAATGGAAGGTACGCAAGGCAACGTACTATAACAAATCTTTGGCTGAGATGCCTGTGGTGTGCGAGAACAAAGTGAGCATACAGGCGGTCATCGGAAAGGCTGTATTGGACGCGGTGCGTGGCTTTGCCGGGGGCGGAAAGTCGGATGGAGAGGAAACGCCGCAGGCGGGGTGGCTTCCGGTATACGAGAGCGAGATAACCGGGTGGGACCCCGCGCTTGCAGGGCGCGATCCGATCGGCGGCTACGCTTGCTCGAAGTGCGGTTATGAGGCGGTGTATAGCTGCAACGATGAATACGTTTTGTCGGATTATTGCCCCGGATGTGGAGCGAGAATGGCCGGAGGGACGGAGTGATGGGGGAGCACAAGCACAACCCCACGGCCGTCGCCGCGAAGAACGGCGAACTGCCGCCGAAGAAGAGGCCGATGGGCACGGCGGAGAGCCGGGAGTGGGTGTACACATGGATGCGGGAGCACACGCTGCTGCCCATTATGGAACGAGAGATAAGGAGGAACTGTGATGGCGGAATATATTGAAAGATTGGCAGTGTTTGAACAGTTCGACAATGCCGATGCGGATGTATGCGAAACAGACGACTTCGGTGGAGTTGACTATGGGTTTGGCATGAAGAACATCAAGGAACTCATAAATGCCATCCCTGCTGCTGATGTGGAGCAGGTGACACGCTGCAAGGACTGCTTTCAGTCGGTGGTGATCGGAGAGGTTCTGCACTGCACCTATTGGAACAAGGACACGGACGAAAACGGCTATTGCCACGAAGGAGGATAAGCCAATGGCGGAATTCATTGACCGGGAGAAGATCAACGAGATCGCATTTACCGATGCCGTTCTGGTGAAGGGCGAAGTAAAGACGGAGCGGATCGCCCTGCTGCGGGAGATCGACGAGATACCCGCAGCGAATGTGAGAGAGGTGGTGTTTTGCAAGGAATGTAAGCACTGCGGAACAGTAAATGGACTGTGGTGCACATTTCATGATGATATGTACGCAGAGGAGAACTATTTCTGCGCCGACGGTGAACGAAGGGGGAGTGAAAACTGATGTGTATTTTCTGCGAGAACGGATCAAAAATCTGGTATGGCAGCCAGAAGATAAAGGTGTTGAGAATCAACGATGCCGAGACCGGCGCACCGGTGTTTCTCCTTACGCATGGATTTGACGATGACGCGCCGACCGTGACGCTGCAAGCCAAGTATTGCCCGTGGTGCGGCGAGAAACTGGACGGAGAAGATGACAATGGCTGAGCTGAAAGACCTTGTGGGGGAGCTGCTTTCTTTGAACGCGGAAAACCTTGCACAGAGGTGCATCGACAACAGCGATGTGGAATGGTGCCTTGGTGAGTTGATGGACATGCTTACGGCGAACATGGAAGCCGTGACGCGGTGTAAGGACTGCAAGCATTATGACAGAGACCAATGTTATCATCCGAGACACGAGAGACACCAGCAGGCTATTCCTCAATTTCCGGATGATTATTGCAGCTATGGAGAGAAAAAACATGAATAGGCTGAGAAAATGGATGATCCGCAAACTGGGCGGATGCCTGATAGATGATGTGCTCAAAGAGCCGCAGCACGGCCCTGTGTTGATGTGCCCTGTGACCATGGCGGCGACGGCGACGGTGACGGCGACGCGGCTGGTGGAGGATGACGGGATGGCGTTTGACTCATTCAGGCTGGAAGCCGCGAAGCAGGGGGCCAGAATGGACCTTGTGTAGGAGGCGGAACGGCTGGGTGCGTTTGTGGAGAGCGTGGAACAGTACGCAGGGAAAAGCTATGTGAAGATTAAACTGACGGTGATGGTGCCGCAGGGCAGAGAGGTGAGGACGGAATGACAAGCGAGACGCTGTTTGGACTGATGGCCGGGGTGTGCGCGGCGGTGGTGGCGGTGCTGTGTTTCCGGTTCCGGGTGTATGAGACCACGGTGGGAACCGTGTGCTGCGGCGTGATCGCCTTTATCGGGCTGGTGTGCCTCTATCTGGCGGCGGACGGAAGAAAGGGGAAGGGGAAGTGAAAAGGCGGGTGAAAAGCGACCTGACGCGGCCCCACAAGCTGCCGCCCCACCCCTGCGCCAAGTGCCAGAGGTGCACGATACCCAGCATGACGGGGTGCGGCGCGTGGCTGATGTGGTACCGGAAGGTATGGCCCATTGTGACGGGAAGGAGGGCGCGGGATGGACGGATTCCCTGAAAGGCTGCGGAAGCTGCGGGAAGGAAAACGGATGAAACGATGCGTGCTGGCGGAACTGTGCGGACTGAGCAAGCACCAGATACGCCGGTATGAGGAGGGGACGGCGGAGCCGAGGGCTTCATCCCTGATCGCCATGGCGGAGCATTTCGGCGTGACGGTGGATTACCTGCTGGGGAGAGAGGAAACAGAAAAATTTTGCAAAAGGGACTTATAAGTACCTCAGACGTTTCAATAATTGCGAAAATGATACTTGTAGGAGTGCAACACTCCGCAGGTATCATTTTTTTCTGAGGAAACGGATTGCCACGCCAGTGTTCGCACTGGCTCGCAATGGCACCTCTCCGTCACGGCTGCGCCGTGCCACCTCCCCTTAAAAGGGGAGGCAAGGGGGTGGCGCAAGGAAATACGCGAGGAAAGGAAACGGCAGATGGCGGAGATGGAACCGATGACGGCGGAAAAGCAGCAGGCATACTTCGACCTGCTGGTGACGGAGGTGGGGGAAAGCCTTGCCTACTTCTACTGCTGCATCAAGTTCGACAAGCCATTTGACATGAAAGCCATTCCCGCTAAGAACGCCGCTGAGAAGTGGACAAGCTACTGCGAGAAGCTAGAAAAGAAGGGACTTGCCCGAACCAAGGGCGGCGGCGAATACGGCTTTTTGGATGGGCTGACGGATATCAACAGGATCTTTGGGGCAAGCCTTGAGAAAGGCGAGTTCAGCAAAGCGGTTGATCTGGAAAAGAGCGCCAGAGACGGCAGAAACGGCACAAAGCGGCAGGTGGCCGACTGGGGCGAGGGCAGCGGCAAGATGCCATACACCAGCGAGGACTACAACGAGTTTGACCGGATCTATAACGCGCTGTGCGCTGACTTCGGCGGAGAGCAGGCGGTAAGCGCCAAGCAGCAGCTGATCCTGCGGAACGTGGCAAAGTGGACAAAGCAGATGAACGACGCGGCGGAGCTGGGTCAGATCGACAAGGCCAAGAAGCTTTCCAGCATGATACAGGAGAACCTGGCGTCGGAAAACCTGCGAAAGAAGGACACCAAGCCGGTGGAGGACCTGCGGCTGGATAACATGGTGATCGCGCTGGAGAGGGCGGGCCTTTTGAAAAACGGCAAGCCCTGCGAGCCGGACGAGGCGTTCCGGATCTTCTTCGGGCGGCCCTGCAAATATCCCTATACACGGGACGCAGCTGACCAGATGATCCTGATCAACGAAAACCGGATGCGGCAGAATGACGGCCTTCCGGAACTGACGGAGCTGCCGGACGAGATGCGGCTGCGGGACGAGCTGGGCGAGTTCGCAGAGGAACCCAACGAAGTGGAAAAGTATAACTACGAAAAGTTGGGACTTGTGCGGATGCGCCCGCTGAAAGAGGATCAATAACGTGGCACGGAGAACGGGAAAAGCGTATGTAGCGGGCCTGGGCTGGGTGACGAAGAAGCCCACGCAGGAGCGCAGCTACGAAAACTATGAGGACGCCTTTTGGGCGTTTCTGATATGGGTATTCCGGTGGTATCCGGACAAGGCGCTGGATATATTCCGAAGTCCTACGGCGGACTTTGCCAATGAGGAATTACTGCAAAGAGTGATGTCGCGGGTGTACGCCAGAAATGCGTCGGTTTCCTTTACGGGGACCCGCGGCGTGACCAAGACCAACACGAAGTTCAAGTATGCAGAGCTGAACGGGTTGGTATGGCCGGGAACCCAGAGCGCCTACTATGGCCCGGCATACAAACAGATGGCGATCATAGGCAGCAAGACCTTCCGGCAGCTTGAGCACGACTACCCAGCGCTGGCGAAGCAGTGGCGGGTGACGGCGGAGAGTAAGGATGACTTTAAGATAGAGACCGACTGCGGCAGCGCGTTTTATATCTCCGCCATGCGAGGCGACAACATACACGACGTGACGGCGGAGGAGTATGCACAGGAGGAAAATCCGCCTTTCGACTTTGCGGAGTATACCACGGTGGTGCTGCCCGCGGTGCGACTGACCCACAACGTGGAGGGAAAGCCGGATCCCAACTACATCCCCTATAAAGACCACGCCATTACCAGCGCGGGGCGGAAGCAGAACCACGCTTACGAGACCCGATGCGAGAACATGAAGGCCATGCTGCGGGGCGAGAGCGCCTTTGCCTATGACATCTCATGGGAGTGCGTGGTGCTGCAGCAGATGCGGCCTTATTCCTGGGCGCAGAAACTGAAAACGAAGCTGACGCCGGAACGGTGGATGCGGGAGATGGAGAGCCGGTATACCGGCGCGGACAGCAACCCCATTGTGCGGGATGAGGTGCTGACGGAGAGCCGCAAGCTGATGGTGGCGGAGAACCGACACTGCGGCTATGACGTGGGGAACAGGCTGGACCCCAAGGACGTGATCTACATCGTGGGATACGACGTATCCTACGCGGATGATAAGAAAAACGCCAAGTGCGCCTGCGTGGTGCTGAAATGCACCAGGCAGACGGACTGGCTGAAGCGGGACAGATACCTCAAGCAGCTGGTGTATGTGGATGTGTGGAACCCGCCGGTGAAGAGCATGATGCAGGCCCAAAAGGTCAAGGACGTATGGAGCCGGTTCTGCTATGACGGCGGAGCGGCCACCTACCTTGCCATAGATGCATGGCAGTACGGCACCAGCGTGGTGGAAAACCTGATGATGGATCTGGGAGACGGACTGGCGCCGCTGTGCGTGCGGAACCATGCAAGCTTCACGGAGCTGGAACAGGACAACGCCATTCCGTGCCTTTACCCCATCAAGGCGGGGGGCGCGGGCGTGACCGACCCGGACGCGGATATGGTGCAGTACGCGGAATTGCAGTTTGAGAACCGGAACGTGGAGCTGCTGTGCGGCAACGTGAACGAGGGCGTGGAAGCCTATAAGAAATACCACCGGATCAAGGATGACTACATGGACGCGCAGATCGCGGAGCCATACCTGAAAACGCGGGAGCTGGCGGGGCAGATACAGAACCTGAAAAAGGTGCCCAGCGGCAAGACGATGCGGGAGGAACGGATCTCCAAGCACATTCAGCGAGACATCTGGTCGGCGCTGAAATACGCGCTGCGGGTGGCGCAGATCCTAGAAAGAGAGGAGCTTGCCAAGGCGGTGCGCCGCAAGAGCGACTGGGACGAGGAGCTGGCCCGCTATCAAAGCGGGAGCGGCAGCCGGGGAGCGCCCCGGATGGGCGGCGGACACGGACGCACCGTGACGGCCCGACGGGGAGGAAGGATACACTGACATGGCGACGACCTACAAACTCTTTGCGGCGGCGGTGA
>OIYG01002857.1_pt1 | contig 10392 bp, 10 predicted proteins | sample 1587861 | NCBI WGS metagenome assembly OIYG01 (sample SAMN03283272) | human gut metagenome | biome: human-associated habitat; material: feces | host: Homo sapiens | place: Peru | collected 2012 | reverse complement strand
TTACAAAATAAAAGACAAATAAGTAAAATTTCTACCTATTTGTCAACAGTCTGAAGTGAAATTTTATTTCACTTTTTGTTTACATTTTTTTAAAATTATTATTGATAAGTAAAAAAAAATATACTATAATTGATATATACTAAAGAGGTGGCTAGAAAAATGAATATAATGTTAAATTTTATGGATAAAATTTATAGTGATAGTAAAATGTTGTCAATGGTTTATATAGTTGGTGCTTGTTTATTATTTATTTTTATAATATTATTAATATTTAGTTTAAGAAAAACTGATAAAAAAGAACCTAAAATAATTGAAGAACCTAAAATTGATGACAAAGCAAATGAAATTAAGGAAGAACCTAAAAAAGAAGAAGTAATTTCTAATGAAATTAAAGGAGAAACTAATGATAAATTAGAAAATGAAGAAGAGATTAAAGATGATAAAAAGGAAACAAGTTTAGAAGATCAAAATATTTTTGAAAAAACAACTATTATTCCTTTAGATCAAGTTAAAACTGATGAAACTTTATCTAAAATTGAAAATATAGAAAAAGCTTTAGATAATGTAGAAAATATTAAAGAAGTTGTTCCCGAAATAAAAGAAGAGAAAAAAGAAATTAATATAAGTAGTGAAATTCCTAGCGTTGATGATTACGTAGATAACATAGTAAAAAAAACATATGAAAAGAATGAACAATTTAGTTCCGTTTATGTAGATAATGAAAATACTAAAACTATGGATTTAAATCAAGTTATGAACGAAGTAAATGTAGATGATGATGTAAAAAATACATTAACTGGTGATACAAAAGAAGAGTTTAAGGAAGAACATAAAGAAGATGTTATTGATGTGGATGATATTCCTAGTTTAAAAGATGATGTAAAAGAAACTAAAGAAGAAGAAATTAATAAGACAACTAGCTTAGATGATTTAAAGAGTGCTTTGGAATCTAAACAAAAAGATAATTTAAATAAACAAGATGATTTAAAAAATAAATTAGATAATTTAAAAAAAGAAAATGAATCTAAAGAAACTATGAAGGCTGAAGATTTATTAAATAAACTTAATAAAATGAAAGAAAAATAATAGATTTTGTATAGTAGATAATTTAAGATTTTCTTAAATTATTTTTTTACTTATTATTCATTTTTGATTAATTTTGGAGTGATGGTTATGAAAAATAAAAAAATAATTTATTTTTGTAAAATTATAAATTTGTTATTTATTAATATTGCTTTGATATACATTATTAAAAATTGTAAATATAATTTAATGCATCCTGATGGAATGGCAATTAATTCTTTTTTTTTCATTAGTGTATACATTAATTTTTGGAGTATTTTGCATTGTTTATGATGTTAAAACGATTAATTGTATAGAAAAAAAAGATATTAAACTTATGATATTAGATTTTATTATAATTTCATTTTATATAATGGTAATTATTACTGCTGTTATTACTTTAGTTGAACGTTTATTTTATAAGTATTATTTAAATTATATTAAATGAAACTTAAAATGTACAAATTTATTTTATGTTTCTTATTAATTATTGTAAATTTGATGTATTCGTTTTATAATTAATATGGTGGAAATATGAAGAATATTTATAATTATACATTAGAAGATTTAGAAAACTATTTTTTTAATATTAATGAGAAAAAATTTAAAGCAAAACAAGTATATGATTGGTTATATGTTAAAAGAGTTAGTACTTTTGATGAAATGACTAATATAAAGAAAGAGTTGATTAGTAAACTTAGTATTGATTTTAATATGGAATTTATTACTATTAAGAAGGTACAAACAAGTGAAACTACTAATAAATATTTATTTGAATTATTAGATGGAAACTATATTGAAGCAGTTTTAATGAAACATGATTATGGAGATAGTATATGTGTTTCTAGTCAAGTTGGTTGTAATATGGGATGTAAGTTTTGTGAAAGTGGTAGACTTAAAAAAGTACGTAATTTAGAAACTTATGAAATAGTTGAACAAATATTATTAGTTGAAAAAGACATTGGTAAAAGAATAGATTCTGTTGTAGTTATGGGAATAGGTGAACCATTTGATAACTATGATAATATTATGAAATTTGTATATATTATTAATAGTCCATTTGGTATAAATATAGGTGCTAGACATATTACTATTTCTACGAGTGGTTTAGTTAATAAGATTGAAGAATTTAGTAAATGTCCTTTACAAGTTAATTTAGCAGTTAGTTTACATGCTCCTAATGATGAGATTAGAAATAGTATTATGCCTGTAAACAAAGCGTATAGTATAGATATGTTAATTAGTAGTTTAAAGAAATATATTGCAAAAACTAATAGACGAGTTACTATAGAATATGTTATGCTTAATAGTGTTAATGATAGTATAGAGTGTGCTAAAGAGTTAGCTAATCTATTACATGGTATGAATGTATATGTTAATTTAATACCTTATAATGAAACTAGTCATATAGAATTTAAGAAGAGTAGTAAAGATACTATTTTAAAATTCTATGATACTTTAAAGAAACGTGGTATAAATGTAACTATTAGACGAGAGTTCGGTGCTGGAATAGATGCAGCATGTGGACAACTTCGTGCTAAAGAGGGTGATAAAAATTGAAATCATTTTACTTAACAGATTCTGGGAGAGTTAGAAGTCATAATGAAGATTCAGTAACAATTGTTAAAAATCTTAGTGGAGAGCATTTGATGATAGTTGCTGATGGAATGGGTGGACATAGAGCAGGAGAGATTGCAAGTTCTATGGTTGTAACACATTTAGGAAGTAGATTTTCTAATTTATCAACTATCGGAACTAAATTTGATGCAGTTAATTGGTTAAATGAAAATATTAATACAATAAATACTAACATTTTAAAATATACTGAAGAAAATCCTGAATCTACTGGAATGGGTACAACAGTTGTACTCGCAGTTGTTACAAAAGACTTTTTGATTTTTGGTAATATAGGTGATTCTAGTGGATTTGTATTTAAAAATAAGAAATTACATAAAATAACAAAAGATCATACATTAGTTAATTTATTAGTTGAAACTGGAGAAATTGCTCCAGAAGAAGCATTAAATCATCCGAAGAAAAATGTATTAATGAAAGCATTAGGAACTGAAACTAAGCAAGTGTTAGATACATTTGATGTTGATACTAATGTAGATGCAATAATGCTATGTAGTGATGGATTAACTAATATGTTGACTGTTGAACAAATAGAAAAAGTACTTAATGATGATGAACTTAGAATAGAAGATAAATTAATAAAAATAATTAAGAAGTGTAATGCTAGAGGTGGTACTGATAATATATCAATAGCATATCTAGTGAAGGATGGTGAATAGTTTATGATTATGAAGGGGCAAAAGATTAATGATCGTTATCAGATTATAAAAACCATTGGTGAAGGTGGTATGGCAAATGTATATCTAGCATATGATACTATACTAGATAGAAATGTTGCCGTTAAAGTATTAAGAGGAGATTTAGCAACTGATGAAAAGTTTGTTAGACGTTTTCAAAGAGAAGCTTTAAGTGCAAGTAGTTTAAGTCATCCTAATATTGTAGAAGTATATGATGTTGGTGAAGATAATGGTTTATATTATATAGTAATGGAATATATAGAAGGTAAGCATTTAAAACAATTATTAAAAAAACGTGGTAGTTTAACTGTTAGAGAAGTAGTAGATATAATGATGCAGGTTACTGATGGTATGTCTGCTGCTCATGATTCTTATATAATACATAGAGATATAAAACCACAAAATATTATGATACTTGAAAATGGTTTAATTAAAATAACTGATTTCGGTATTGCAATGGCACTTAATGCAACACAACTTACACAAACTAATTCAGTTATGGGTAGTGTACATTATTTACCTCCTGAACAGGCTTGTGGCAAGACAGCAACAATTCAAAGTGATGTTTATTCAATGGGAATATTGATGTTTGAACTTTTAACTGGTAGTGTTCCATTTAAAGGAGACAATGCGGTTGAAATTGCTTTGAAACATATTAAAGAAAGTATTCCTTATGTTAAGGATATAAATGATAGCATACCCACTAGTGTTGCTAACATAGTTAAGCGAGCAACTGCTAAAAATTTAAAAAATAGATATCAAGATGCTAGAGAAATGCATGAAGATTTAAAAACTTGTTTAGATGAAGCTAGACTTGATGAAGAAGTATATGAATTTTCTTATCCGGAAATAGAAGAAGATAAAAAACAAAAGAAAGCAGTTAATGAACTTGAAAATACTAAAGTAGAAGAACCTAAAAAGGAAGAAGTTAAAGTTGAAAAAATTACTGTAGATGATGATAAAATTGAAAAGAAGAAAGAAAATAAACTTCTAATGGTACTTGCGATAGTATTTACTGGATTGATTGTAATTGTTACTGCATTAGTGTTCTTATTACCAAAATTAACTGAAGCCAAAGATGTTAAAATTCCTGATGTTTCTAACTTATCTGTCCAGGAAGCAGAAAGTGAGTTAGAGAATAAAGGATTTAAAGTTGCAGCAGAAACTAAAGATGCAACAAGTGACAGTGTTGAAGTTGGTAATGTAGTTAAGACTAGTCCTGCAAGTGGTAGAACTGTTAAAGAAGGTTCAACAATTACGTTATATATATCTGTTGGTGAAGGTGGATATACATTAGAAGACTTTAAAGGTAAAAATTATTTAGAAGTAAAAGGGTATTTAGAAAATACTTATAAATTATATGTTGAAGTAAAAGAAGACGAATTAGAAGATATTAATCAATATGAAAAAGGTACTATTATAAAAACTGAACCAGAAGCTGGTACTCTTTTAAAAGAGGGAGATACAGTTAAATTACATATACCAGATTCTAGTGTTACATATCCTGATTTTACAAGTGGAGAATATAGCTTAAAAGATATAGAAACTTTTGCTAGTAAATATAACATTAATTTATCAGTAGAATATACAGAAACTAATGAATATGAAGTTGGAAAAATATACAAACAAAGTAGAGATCCAGGAAGCATAGTTACTGAAAATTCTGAATTGAAAATATATATTGCTAGTGAAGTAACTAATGAAGAAATTACAGATTAGAGGGTTTATGGAAGGTAAAATAGTAAAAATAATTAGTAATTTATATACAGTAGAGGCGAATAATAAATTATATGAATGTAGAGCAAGGGGTAAGATTAGATATGATAAACTTACTCCTTTAGTTGGTGATAAAGTAAATTTTGATGAAAAAGAAAACTATATATTAGAAATATTACCTAGAAAAAATAATTTAGATAGACCTAGTATTTCTAATATAGATAGTGCTTTAATAATAACTAGTGTTAAAAAACCTGATTTATCACTAAACTTATTAGATAAACAAATTACATTGTGTATGATAAATAATATAGAACCTATTATAGTATTTACTAAATTAGATTTATTAAAAAATAGTGAATTAAAATATATAAAATTTATTATGAAATATTATTCTAGTATTGGTATTAAAGTTTGTACTAATAATAATTTATTTAAATTAAAAAGGTATATAAAAAATAAAACATTGGTACTAACTGGACAAACTGGTGCTGGTAAAAGTAGTTTACTTAATAAATTAGATAAAAAATTAAATCTTGCTACTAATGAAATAAGTGAAGCATTAGGACGTGGTAAACATACTACTAGACATGTAGAATTATTTAAATATAAAACGTCTTTTATAGCAGATACTCCTGGATTTAGTTCTTTGGATTTAAATGATGTTAGCTTAGATGATATAAAAAATTCGTTTATAGAATTTAGTAGAGTAGAATGTCCATATAAAGATTGTACACATACAAAAGAAAAAGAATGTAAGATAAAAGAATTGGTTAATAATAAAAAAATATTAAAAAGTAGATATGAAAATTATTTAGGGTTGGTGAATATGTATGGAAATAGCCGTGTCTTTTCTAAAAAGTAAATATAATTTAAAAGATACAATAGATAAAATAAATAAAACAGATGTAGAATATATACACGTTGATGTAATGGATGGTAATTTTGTTCCTAATATATCTTGTATATATAATGATGTTAAAGATGTATTAAAGAATACTAATAAGATGTTAGATATACATTTGATGGTTGATAATCCTATAAAATATATACTAGAATATAAGAATTTATCACCTAAATTTATTACAATACATAGTGAAATAAATAATAATATAGATGATTTAGTTGATTTGATTAAGAGTTATGGTATTGGAGTGGGTTTAAGTATAAAGCCTAAAACTAGTGTAGAGTTTATAGAAAAATATTTAGATAAGGTTGATAATGTTTTGATAATGAGTGTAGAGCCTGGAAAAGGTGGACAAAAGTTTATGGATAGTGTAGTTTATAAAATTGATATTTTAGATAAAATAAGAAAGAATAAAAAATTAAATTATAAGATAAGTATTGATGGTGGAATAAATAAAGATACTATTGATAAAGTTAGAAATGTAGACTTTGTTATTAGTGGTTCATATATTTGTATGAATGATGATTATCAATCTATGATAGATAATTTAAGATAAAAAATATTCTTTTTGTTTAAAATTATTATAAAAAAACAGTTATAATTTATAGTATTGATAGTAAATATATTAATGCTGTTTTAATTGGAAAACTTGTTGACAAGTAAAAAAATATATGTTAGAATTTTTATTCAGTATCAGGAGGAATAAAATATGATTAAGTTAGATATACCAAAAGTTAATATAGAGTTTTATTATGAAGAAAAAACGTATAATTTATATAAAAGAGAAGATATAATTGTAATAAAAGAAAACGGTGTAGATGGAGTTTATTATTTTTATTTTCAAGATGATAATATTTATGTTTTTAAAAATTGTATTAATGATAATAATATTATTAGCAATATTGAAAAAAAAGAATGTCTAAAAAGAATGTATAAAGTTATAGAGATTAGTACTTTAATGCAAGATGTTATAGATAAAGAAGATATAAAAAAATTAATAAGGTAGGAAATGTTTTATTAATTTTTTTATTGTGATATAATTTATTTGTGAGTATGTGAAAATTGTATGATGATTAAAAAAATTATAGGAAGGAAGAATATATGAAAGCGTTAATTACTGGTGGAAGTAGTGGTATTGGTAGAGATATGGCGTATTATTTATCTGATTTAGGTTATGATTTAATATTAGTTGGTAGAGATAAAGAAGAATTAGAAAATGTTAAAAATAAATGTAAAACGGATATTACTATTTATGATTATGATTTAAGTGTTTTAGAAAACGTTTATAAAATATATGATAATTGTAAAAATGATGATATTGATATATTAATAAATAATGCTGGTTTTGGATTATTTGGTAATTTTATTGATACAGATTTAGAAACTGAATTAAATATGATAAATGTAAATATAGTTGCTGTACATGTTTTGACAAAATTATTTTTGAAAGATTTTGTTAAAAAAGATAGAGGTTATATTTTGAATGTTGCTTCTAGTGCAGGTTTTATGGCTGGTCCTAAACTATCTACATATTATGCAACCAAAAATTATGTTTTAAGAAGTAGTTTAGCTATATATGAAGAATTAAGACATATGAAGTCTAATGTAAAGATTAGTGTACTTTGTCCTGGACCTGTAAATACTAATTTTAATAAGGTTGCAGGAGGAAGCTTTAATACAAAAAGTGCTACTAGTCAATATGTTGCTAAATATGCAATAGATAAAATGTTTAAAAACAAATTAATTATTATACCAACATTTAAAATGAAAGTAGCTATATTTATGACTAGATTAATACCAACTAAATTATTATTAAAAATTAATTATAATATTCAAAATATAAAAATAAAAAAATATAATAAAAAAAAAATATAAATTGAAGGTTGATACTTGAAATAGGTATCTTTTTTTGATAATATTTTATTAGGGTAGTAATACCGTTGTGATATTAAATAAGAAAATTAAATTTACGATTCATAAAAAATTAAAAATTATATCTCTTTCCCAACTCCCCCAAAATCGTTGGGGGGGGGGGGTATAAAGAAATATAATTTTTTGTGTAATAAGAAGGAGAGTGGGAATATGAATCGTAAGCAAAAAATAACTATTAGTATAACGGGAATAGTTTTGATTTTATTAATATTGATAGGACTAACTTATGCATATTACTTAACAACAATAAAGGGCAATACTAATGAAAAATCATTAACAGTAAGTTTAGCAAAGTTAGAATTAAAATATGATGATGGTAATGGTTTGATAAGTAAAGAAAATATGATGCCAGGAGATAAAATTGTAAAAACTTTTAGCGTGGAAAATAAAGGAAATAGAGAAGTAGAAAATTATACAGTATATTTAGAAAATATAATAAATGAATTTGAAGACAAAAAAGATTTATATTTAACCCTAAAATGTAGTTCAACAGAAGGGGATTGTAACGGAAATAATCTAATATATCCAAGTAATGATGGAGTAATAGCCGTAAATAATATAAAAGTAGGAGAAATACAAAGTTTTGAATTAACAGTAGAGTTTTTAGAAACTAATGATTTGCAAAATGATAACATGTACAAAAAATTTGAAGGAAACGTAAAGATACTAGATATAAGAAGTGCAAAAGGTGAAGTAGTAAAAAATGAAGAATCAGAAAGTATCTTTGTAGATAATGCAAAAGCAATAAAGAATTTTAAAATATATGGAAATAGCTTACAAAATATTTCTACACAATCTAGTAATTTATGTTCATCATTTAAATATGGTAAATGGGAATTAACAAATGGTGCATATGTTGATGATGATGGTAATTTAACATTACCAGATTTAACATCGAAAGCAGATATAAAAATACCATGGAATAAAAGAAGTGATTCTGTAAATGTTAGTTATTTGTTAGTTAGTGGTGGTAATGCACATATAAATATTACATATAATGATGAAAACGGAAAGAAATTAAGTGGAAATGGTTCTGCTTTTAAGGATAAGGAAGATAATTATCAGGTTCGTGTTACTTTTGGTGGTAACAATGATTATGGAGTAGCAATACAGAATTCTTCATATTTAGTTTTATCTTTTCAACGTTCAACTGGTTATGCTGCAAATGAATATAAAGTAAAAAATATTATGGTAAGTGCTGATAGTGTTAAATATGATGAATTTATACCTGACAGTCCATCCCTTGAATATCCAAGTGAAATCAACAGTGTAGGAGATTTAATTACTGATACAAATGATGTAAATAATGGAAAATATAAAATAGAACTTAAAACTACTGGAAAAAATCTAATGGATATGGATAAAATGTTGTCATATTCAAATTATGTTATAAAAAACGGTAATGAATATACTTTTACTACAAATCCAAAAATGTATACTAATGGAATAAAAATAAATTTAAAAAAAGGTACAAAAATAACTTCAAGTGGTAAAGTAACAAATGTAACAGGAAATAATTTCAGAGTTGATGCAGTTTTAAAAAACGGAAAAGCTCAGATGATAACAGGTTATAGCAAAACTGATCTTAACACTGAAGTGGATATAGGAACTACTACTACATTAAATGATGATGTAGAATATATAAGATTTAATTGGACTACTGCTGGTAAATATACTATAAAAGATTTTCAAATAGAAATTGGAGATACTGCAACTGATTATGAAACTTATCATGAAAAAATAAAAAATATATATTTAGATGAACCGTTAAGAAAAATAGGAGACTATAGTGATTATATAGATTTAATAAATAAGAAAGTTGTTAGAAATGTTGGAAACGCGACATTTGATGGCAAGGAGAAAATTGGTGAATATGGTTATGGATTATACTATGAAAAAAAACATAGATTAACTGAAGCTATGAGTAATTATTTTAAATATACATCTAATGTTGAAAAAGGTAGCGAAAAGTTTACAAGTACTGTTAATGTTAATGCATTTCATTTTTATACAAATAAAACAGTTGATGAATTTAAAACATTTATAAGTAATGCAAAATCAAACAATAATCCTTTAAAAATAAATTATGTATTGGAAACACCAATAGAAGAAAATATTTTTTACGACGAATTAAACATAATAAATAATATAAACAATATAACAATAAATACAAATACAAAATTAAGTAGAATTGATTTAGAATATTTAAAATAGTTGATTTAGAATTAAAAATAAATAGAGTAGTAAACTTTTAAGAAGAAAGGAATAATAAAATGACAAGAAAACAAAAAATAATAGTTAGTATAACTGGAATATTTCTAGTACTAATGATATTAGTAGGCTTAACATATGCTTACTTCCTAACTAAAATAACTGGAAATACTAATACAAAATCAATAAGTGTAAGTACAGCAAATCTAGTACTAGAGTATGGAGAAAATACTAATGTAGTACAAGGAATTA
>OIYG01002855.1_pt1 | contig 10395 bp, 8 predicted proteins | sample 1587861 | NCBI WGS metagenome assembly OIYG01 (sample SAMN03283272) | human gut metagenome | biome: human-associated habitat; material: feces | host: Homo sapiens | place: Peru | collected 2012 | reverse complement strand
TCCATATTACCATTATTTAAAATATATTTCAAGAGGGTTTTTTACCCTATTGGGGGCAAATATTCATATCTGTAACTATGCAGAATTTGAAAAAATGCAAATATTTTAATGCAATTTTTAAATTTCTGCATCATTAATGACACAATTTCTATATCAAAACCACTTAAAAAAGAGTAAAACAATAAAGTTATTTACTCTTCATTTCCTTAACCAAATTTTCATAATAAGAAACATCATTAGGACTCATAAACATAAATACACTATTATCATACTGACCAAGTTCCTCAGCATTATCCTTATTTAAAAGATGACCATTTTTAAGTTTACTAACTATCATATTAGAAGTAACATCTGGATAATCCTCTTGTTTTTCTCTTGCTGGATGAATATCAAGAATATAAGCTTCATCTATCTTAGAAAACTCTTTTACTAAATCATCGGCAAATTCTTTTGTTCTAGTAAAAGTATGCGGTTGAAAAATAGCAATCAATTTTTTACCTTTATATTTTTGCCTACACGCATTAATAACCGTTTCTACTTCATTAGGATGATGAGCATAATCATCAATTATTATTGAATTACCAACAACAGTTTCCGTAAATCTCCTTTTTGCACCACTAAAACTTTTAAACACATTTTGTACTTCTACACTATTCATATTTTCAAGATAACATACAGTAATGCAAGCAAGGGCATCGAGAACCTGATGCTCACCAAATAAAGGCAAATCAAACTTACCATATAACTTACCATCAATAAGAACATCAAACTTACTACCCTTTTCACTATAAATAATATTAACAGCCCGAACACTATTATTTTCCCCAATTCCATAATAGATAATATCACTACTAGTAATCATCTTTTGAACATTTTCATCATCACCATAAGCAATAACCATTTTTGTAGCCTTATCAGCATAATCCTTATAAGCACTAATTATATCATCTATATCTTGAAAATAATCAACATGATCTAAATCAATATTAGTAATAATTGCATAATAAGGTGTATAAGCAAGAAAATGTCTCCTATATTCACAAGCCTCTAATACAAAGAATTCATTATTTTTTTCAGCACCACCAGTACCATCTCCAATTAAATAATTACATCCCATTATTCCATCAAATATATGAGCAAGCATCGCACTAGTAGTTGTTTTACCGTGACATCCAGCCACTGTTATAGTCTTGAACTCTCTAGTAAGTCTTCCTACCATCTCGTGATAATCAATAATTTCTAAATCAAGCTCTTTTGCTCTAACAATCTCCTCATTATCATCCGTTATACTTGCACCTCTAATAATTACATATCCATTTTTAATATTATCTCTATTATAAGGATAGAAAGGAATATTATCCTTAATTAATCCCTCTTCTGTAAAAAAATGCTTATCCAAATCACTACCACTAACTTCATAGCCAAGCCTCTTCATAACCATAGCAAGAGCACTCATTCCAGCACCCTTAATACCTACAAAAAAATACATAAAATCACATCCTTTTCCCTTTACACTATTATACCACTAAAACATAAATTTAGGACACTTTATTTTTCCTTATCATAATCTTCTAAGAAACTTCTATACTCTCCATTTCTCTTTGTTCCAAGGACACAAGACAAATTAACATTATCCATACTCTTAAAAATGTTACTATCTATATTAGGATTAACTTCTCTAAGTTTTTTAATAAGTTCTTTAATCTCTTTCCTCTTACTAACCCTATCTCCCTCAATACTAACTCTTTCCGTAAATTTACAAGCACAGTTAAGAAATGTAAGATTATTACTATTTCTCCAATTAATAATATCTCGCTCCTTTACTAAATATAAAGGTCTAATAAGTTCTAATCCTTCAAAATTATCACTATGAAGTTTAGGCATCATTGTCTTTATCTCCGAACCATAAAACATAGATAAAAGTGTTGTTTCTACTACATCATCAAAATGGTGTCCAAGAGCAATTTTGTTACATCCAAGTTCCTGTGCCTTACTATAAAGAAAGCCTCTTCTCATCCTTGCACACATATAACAAGGATTTTCTTCCGCTAGCTTCTCTGCTACTTCAAAAACATCACTATTAAATATCTCCAAAGGAATATTAAGTGTCTTTGCATTTTCCATAATCATAAGTAAATTTTTCTCACTATATCCAGGGTTCATACAAACATATTTTACATCAAAATCGACCTGACCATGTCTCTTAATTTCTTGCATACACTTAGCAAGTAAGAAACTATCCTTACCACCACTTATACAAACCATAATTTTATCTCCCTCATTAATAAGTTCATAGTCCTTAATTGCCCGAACAAATCTACTCCAAATCTCTTTACGATATTTCTTAATAATACTCTTTTCAATCTCTCTATATCTCTCCACTTTTTACACCTTCTTTACATTTTATCCTATTGGGGTGAGTACATCTTTTACCTTTTCTATATCACTATCTTTATCAAAATAAAGCCTTACTTCTTCTTTTTTTCATCAATACCAACCATTTTTCAATATATATTCTATCACAAAATTACTATAATAGGACAATAAATATTTAATATTATTCAATTAAAGATAAAAAAAGTATAAGAACTAACACCATTCTTATACATACAAATTTCCAAAAATTACAAGTACCATATTACAGTTTTTCAAAAACTGTAATATTATTCATACCGTTTTTAATCATATTCACTCATTAAACACTTATCTAAGGATACATCTATACTCTTTAAAAAACTTTGTAGTTCAGTATTATTCTTATTAGTAGAATACCTTTCCCCACTACTTTTCTTTACTGAATAATCATTGTATAAACTATTATCCTGATATTTAGGGAAATTACTAATCAATTGTTCAATATCATAATCATAAGTACCCCTTTTATGTTTAAAGTTACCATACGCATCCTTATAATAATATACAAATTCATAAGTATTATTATCATATAATTTTAAATATTGTTCTCCACATTCAGTAGTCCAATAAGAAATAGTATAAGCAAGATTTCCAGGTTCTATCGGTTTATTAGGGTTTATTAATTGTCCCACCTTAACACCCATAAGAGAAATAAATAATAATAAAAATATAAGAATTTCCTTCCCAAACATTGCCCTTACATCATAATATTTATTAACCTTGTCTCTCATTAATAATATACAAATAAAATGTACAGCTAAGGAAATAAATACACCAATAATAGAAAACCCGATAACATTGTCATAAAAAGCATCCATTATCCCCATAACAAAAGAAAACACAATAATAGCAATTAACATAATAAAATAAATTATATTCCATTTTTTCTCTTCCATAATAACAAACCACCACCAAAAAAATTATAACACATCTTACCATTTTCTCAAAATGTCTTGCCATTTTCCTCAAAAAATGCTATATTATTAGTGGTAATGAAAAAACATTTCATTACTCCGATTTCTATCTGCATACAGATATAAAATTCACTCTAAAAACACTTAGATCTGCACTAAGTGTTTTTTACTACCCAAAAACAAAAAGAAAGACTATTAATTAACAGCCTTTCCATTAACATACAACATATAACCATTAAAATCATAATAATATTTAGAACTATTTAAGTTCTATCCCATTTTCCCACTAAGTACTCTGCCAATATTTCTAATATATACCTTAAATAACCCTGCTTTCTTTACATTATCCTTAACAGTAAGATCGCCACTACCAATTTTCTTGCTTCCCTCATATAAATAAATTTTACCAACAACATCCCCCTTGTTTACTGGAAGTTTAATGTCATATACCTCCGTTTTATAAGAAATATCCCTATCTTTATCCATTTTTCGTCTCAAAACATTAATATCACTCTTTGCACTTATCTCAATATTAACCTTATCACCCGAAGGGATTTCCCTCTTTTCCACGACCTTACCCTTAGCTACAATCGTGTCAACCTTATACATTCCAAAAGCGTAGTCAAGCATTTTGACAGTTTCGCTATTGCGAGTTGCAGAATCTGGCTCATTCATAACAACAGTAATAATTCGCATATTACCTCTCTTCATTGTCGATGTAAGACAATATCCAGCTTCTCCTGTATATCCAGTTTTAAGGCCATCAACACCTTGATAAAATCTAACTAATTTATTTGTATTAACAAGCCAAAATTTCTTATCCGTATTTTCTCTCAAATAATCCTCATAAGTACCCGTAAATTCCAAAATTTTTTCGTGCTTAATAAGTTCTCTTGCCATAACAGCCATATCGTGAGCAGAAGAGTAATGATTTTCAGCCTCTAACCCCGTAACATTTTTAAAATTAGTATTTTCTAACCCTAGTTCTTTGGCTCTATTATTCATAAGCTTAACAAACTCTTCCTCTGTTCCCGCTATTTTTTCGGCCATTGCAACAGCAGCATCATTTCCCGATGCAATAGCAATACCCTTCACCATATCTTTAACACTCATAACCTCGCCAGCTTCCAAAAAAATTTGTGAACCACCCATACTACTAGCATTTTCACTAGCTGTTACCTCATCATCCCAAGATAAATTACCTTTTTCTATATTCTCCATTATAAGAAGCATTGTCATTATTTTTGTCATTGATGCTGGTGGAAGTTTCTCATAACTATTCTTTTCAAATAAAATATCTCCCGTAGATGCCTCCATTATAATTGCACTTTTTGCATTTTCAGCTAATGATGTATCCTCCTCAGCATAAACAAATCCACATCCAAATATTACACAAATAATTAAATAACAAACTTTTTTAAACATTCCATTCACCTAATAAATAGTATGCAAACTATGTCAGAAAATGAAAAAATGGCTCTTATTTAAACCATTTTTTACTAAGCCTCTTTTCTTCTTCTTAGAATAATAAGCATAAATGCAATCATTCCAATAATAGAACCAAGACCATTAATACCATCTACACCAGTAATTGGTGCTACTTCTTGTACTATTTTCTTGTATACAAATTTAACAACTTTATCATCTTCAGCATATTCACCTTTAGTATCACCAATAACTTCTACTAAAGTATAACCAGGAATAACTGGAGTATCAACTTCATAATCATCATAAATTCTTCCTGTTGTAGTTTCATCATCCTTAATTTTATTACCATCTTCGTCTTCTACTACAACTGTAACATTACTCTTAATTAAATTATAGTATACTCTAATAACATTATCATCTTCATTTGTTCCAATAACTAATGGCATTCCCTCTACACTATTAAATTCATAACCTTCTTTAATTTTATCAGGATATTCATTAATTTCTTCTTCGAATAAAGCTTCATTTTCTTCGGTAAGACTACTATCCTTAGTATATCCTTTACCTTTTATTTGTTCAAAGTAATACTCTATAGTATAATTAAAGTAATCCTTAACATAGTATACACTAACAATACTATCGTTATCTACAACTTTAATCTCATTTCCTTTTACATCATCTAACTTATAACCTTCTTTATTCTTATCAAGATAAGTAGTTTCTGTTCCATAGATAACATTATTTACAGTATAGCCAGCATCTTCATCTAACTCACCATCATAATAATATTCTACTTTGTAACTTAAATCATCTATTGTTTTAAAGTAAACCTTTACCGTAATATTATTATTTGTAACTGCTTCATTATTATTTTTGACATCTACAAAATAATATCCAGTATGATCAATATCTTTATAACTTGTTCTTGTTCCATATACTACATTTGATTCCGTATAAGATAATTTATCATTGATTTCACCATCAAAATAATATTCTACATTATAGTGTAAATCATCAATTGTTTTATAATATACCCTAACTATATTACTATTATCTTTAACTTCTACACCATTACCAGTAGCCTTATCAAATCTATAACCTTCTCTTATTTTATCAGTATAAGTAGTCTTTGTTCCATAAGTTACATTAGTAATTGTATCAGTAACATTATTATCAATCTTATTATCATAATAGTATTCTACTCTATAACTCAAATCATTTCTAAGTCTATAGTATACATTAATCAAATTATTATCACTAATTTCACTTATTGTAAGTGGTAAATTATCAACTCTATCAAGTACATAACCATCCCTAACTTTATCAGTATAAGAATTAACAACATCTCCATAAAGTCCACTATTAGTTTCTGTTGCAGAATTATCTAGTATTTCATCATAGTAATATTTAACTGTATAATTAAATGTATCTTTTACATAATACACTTTAACAACTAAATGATTATCTTTAACTAAAACCTTATTATTCTCAACATTGCTAAGTTTATATCCAGTTTTCTTCTTATCAATAAAAGTAGTTTCTGTACCATATTCTACATTATTAACACTATAAGATGCATCTGTTTCCTTAACTCCATCATAATAGTATTCTACTTTATAACTAAGGTCCTTAATTTTTTCAAAATAAACCTTAACAACTAAACTATTATCAGTAACTTTAATACCAACTTTTTCTTCGCTTACTTTATAGTAACCAGTATAGTCTACTTCCTTATATTTAGTAGCAGTCCCATACTCTACATTATTTTCTGTATAAGATAAATCTTCATTTTCTACACCATCAAAATAATATTTTACCTCATAACTTAAATCCTTTATTTTTTCATAATACACTTTAACAACTACATCATTATTAATAACCTCAGTTTCATTATTAACAACTTCTTTAAATCTGTAACCTTCTTTAATTTTGTCTTCATAAGTAGTTTTTGTACCATATTCTACATTATTAACAGAATAGCTATTATTAATATCAATTACATTATCATAATAATACTCTACATTATAAGATAAATTTCTAATTTTTTCATATTTAACCTGAACAACCGTTGAATTATCTTTAATTTCTGTATCATTATTAACAACTTCTTTTAAAACATAACCATCCTTAGGTTTATCAATATAAGTAGTTTTTGTACCAACAACTAGATCATTAACAGTATAACCACTGTCACTATCAAGCTGACCATCGTAATAATATTCTACATTATAACTATACTTATTTTGTTCCCAGTAAACACTAGGATTTTCCATAGTAGATACCTCTTTATCTCCATCATTTTCATAATTAAGTATAAATCCATCATTACTATCTACTATACCATTTGCTGTATCGCCTTTAATATCAACTAAGAAATTAAATGACGTACCTTCTTCAGTAATATCACCAACATTATAAGTAATTTTACCATCATTATAATTAACTCCGTTATCTCCAGAAACAAAGTCAAAATCATTAGTATTAAGCGTATCAGTTAAAACAGCATTACTACCAGCATCACTTTCTGAAATACTACTTGCAAGTTCCTCCATTTTTTTAGAAACTGTTGCATCATCAGCATCAGAATAACGTTCAGTAGAACCTGCAATATTTTCAAGTATTTTCTTAGCTTTACTATCTGTATTATAACCTATAGAATAAATAGTAATTCCATCATTTCTTGCATAATAAGCTTCATTTTTAGCAGATCTTTCATTATCAGGTTCACCATCGCTAATAATTACCATAACCTTTTTAGCATTAGCATCATTAATACTACTCAATTTACTTCTAGCAGTACTAATAGCATAAGCAAGAGAAGTACTACCACAAGGATGACCAAACTGACTATTACTAAATGCTACATTCTGCCAATCACTTGCCTTACTAATATCAGAAGCAAATGTAACTAAGCTAAAATGAGCAAGGGGATTATTAGTATCACTATTTAATTTATTAGCAAGTGTGCTTGAAAAATTAACTCCTCCATTAACTGCACTTTCCCATTTATTAGAAAGAAGTTTACCATCACCAGAATACGAATTACTACAATAAATAGTAGTACCATCGGCAGCAGTATATGGAGTATAATATCTTCCAGCCTGATAAGTACTTTCGTAAGAATATGAATCTCCTTTACTATCACAAATCATACTTCCAGATCTATCAAACACAAGTACTGTATAAATATCGTGACTATTAGTATTAACATTATTTTTACCCTTAATTTCAAAGTTAATATTATATCTACCAAGAGTATCTGTCTTAGATATAGTTTTAATGACTTGAACATCACCAGGGTTTGTTAGACTACCAGCACTTACACCAGATTTTACTACGTCTCCTTTCTGATAAGGATTTACATCATTATTATCAAGTGTACTTGCAAACGCCGATGTAACTGGAGAAATAACATCAACAACTGCGAAACAAGCAAGTAGGAAAATTTTCATTAATTTTCCGAAATAATCAAAAGTTTTTTCCATCATATCACCTTTCTTCCACCAATAATTAAGAAATTACCATCATATTTAATCGAACAAGTTTGAAGAATCAAGACCTTATCACTTGTACAAGCCTCCACCCCTGTATTATATAACGATATCTCTCTTAACCAATGTAAATGTTCATCAAGTTTTTGTTCACTTTCAAATTCAATTTGAATATGTCTGCTAGTCTTTTTAGGAACCATTGCTACCGTAAAAATTTCATATTTATGCCTTACACCACTCGTAGTAATATAAATATACCTATTCTTTTCATAAAAGTCCTTTTGATAAAATTTTTCCAGTTCTTCAAAAGGAGTATATGACGCATAAGCATTGTGTCCATATATTACACTTATAGTATCATTTTCTAAGTTGTTACGATAGTCTAACATAATTGACCCTAATTCATTATATTCACCATTCTCCAAATGGTTAAGATAAAATGAATTATCCGAGCCCTGCATTATAAACGAATTAATATTAGTTCCCGATACTTCAACAATACCCCGAAGATCTGACAATGTAACAAGTTTCTTAGCCTTAGTAAAGATTTCACTACTTGCCTTTTCTAATGTTCCGTTTGTCGTTGCTTCTTCTGTACTATTATCTGTAACTAATTTTTTAATTACATCATAATTCTGATATATCCTTTCCTTTTCACGTTTGTTTTGATTAGCTTTAAGTAAATCATAGCCATTATGTCCTAAAAATAGCAAAAAAGAAACTAACAATACACCTATTATTACCTTCTTTATTCTCTTTTTCACATAAATCGCCCCCAAACGTTATTGTCCCTCAAAAGACTATCGATTTTTACTATAACACAGTTTTTTCAAAATTGCAATAAAAAGTTCACAATTTTTTCACAATTTTACTTCCCTTATATTATGTACTAATATATGGAAAAAAATACCACTACATTACCAAAAACTAACAGTTTTTAAAAAACTGCAATATAAAACCTGCAATTTCTCTATGTGTCAAAAAAAAACCTTTTGAGTATACTATATTAGATAATTAAAAGGAGGTAATGACTATGTATTACTACGGAGGATATAATAGTGGCTACGGAACATCTAGCGGATGTGGATGTGGAAATACCACCAGCTATGGTTACAGTGGTTACACTTACCCAGGATATGGCTACGGAGTAAATTACGGAAGCAATTTCGGAACTGGCTACAGTGCAGCAATAATTTTAGTACTATTCATTTTACTAGTTATAATTATTGGTACGAGAACAACGCTATAACCACTTTTGGAGGACCTAGTCTTCCAATTTTTTATATTTAGTGGTAAAATTATGCTTTTTGTGGTAAAATTATAAAGAAGGAGGAAACAATATGATAAAAACAACAGATATATTAGATGAAAAAAATCCCATAATAAGAGCTCACAACGAAGAAGTTACCTTTCCAATGAGTGATGAAGATAAAAAACTAATAGAAGATATGCTTGATCACTTATATAAAAGCCAAATAGAAAAATATGCCAAAAAATACAACCTAAGACCAGGTATGGGACTAGCAGCTCCTCAGGTTGGGGTTAATAAAAAATTTTTTGTAATTTGTCACGAAGAATACGAAAACGAATTTAAAAACTACGTACTCATAAATCCAAAAGTAGTATCTCACTCCGAAGAACTAATATATACAGGTGGTGGAGAAGGATGCCTATCTATAAATAGAGACGTTGAAGGAATTGTACCAAGATATGCTCGCATCACCGTAAAAGGAAAAGATGTTAACGGAAATGATATAAAAATAAGAGCCCGCGAAGAACTAGCAATAGCTTTCCAACACGAACTCGATCACTTAGAAGGAATTCTATTTGTAGATAAAATAGATCCAAAAGACCCCTTCAAAAATATTGAAAATATGAGAGAAATATAAAGATTACTAAAACTTACCAAAATATTGTCAAACATCCTAGTAATCAAAAAATAACTCTCTTTTTTTTACAATTATTCCACACTTACCACTGTTATCACCCATAACATAATCTAAAAAACAAAATAACAATCAAAATTCAATACCATATCATAATCAAAAAAACAAAATAACAATCAAAATTCAATACCATACTGTACAACAAAAAAACAATCCGCAACTATTCAACCTCATACTATACAAAAAACTTCCAAAAGAAAA
>OIYG01002852.1_pt1 | contig 10404 bp, 8 predicted proteins | sample 1587861 | NCBI WGS metagenome assembly OIYG01 (sample SAMN03283272) | human gut metagenome | biome: human-associated habitat; material: feces | host: Homo sapiens | place: Peru | collected 2012 | reverse complement strand
TGGCGAGATCGGAGGACTTAAAGATCCGGACAACGAAATCCTTTGTGGACGCAGAGTCCGGGGAAGAAGTGGTAGAAGACGTGACAGGAACCGGAGTAGGATGGGCGTTTGCCAAGGATATGGAGGCAAAATATCCGGAAACCTATATCGCGGATGATACAGAGTATTCGGCGGGCGAGTTCTTTGCGCTTGCGCGGGATGCCGGGGCAGTTACCTATGGAAATGTAGGCCCGGATTATCAGGGTGAGGTTCCACAGCTGAACAGCCAGGACATGGCAGTTGCCAATATGTACCGGGTATGGGATTACGGACCACTGATCGAGGCGTATGATCTGTATTACACACTTGAACAGGCACAGAGCGGTTATATCACAGAGGAGGAACTCTTGAGCCACGCAAAGGCAACGGATGAGGAGGACGGAGAAATTCCAGGCGGCGATCACGCTGAGCAGGGCAATTCCTTCCGGGTGATGGACTATGCCACAACAGACTTTACAGGCTTTACAGCGGATGGCAGTGTGACGGAGACGTACCTTGCGACAGACAGTGTGGGAAACCGGACGAGGTATAAGATTACGGTTCATATTACGGACAGTGCGCCACAAAAAGTCCTGCCCTCGGGGACGACACGTTTTATTTCGGCAAAATATTACAGCAGGGCGTCAGAAGAGGGTGGTTTAAGGGAAACGTCCATCTGGAAGCAGGATCCGGACTATCAAAACGCGTTGGAGCAGACATTTGCCAATCAGCAGAACAAAAATGCAGTCATAACGTATCAGTTTGATCACGATACGATCTGTGCAATGCGGGAGGCTCTTTACGCAGCCCCGGATCCTATGGATAAAGAGAACTTAACTGAGTTTTATAAAAAATTTATGGTTCAGAATCAAAAATAAAAAAGGAATCAAAAACGGTCAGGACATAATTTCATGTCCTGACCGGAGATCGTGTGCTTATAAATCTGCCGTTTGTTCTGATTTTTCCGGCATCGTAAGAAGAATTTTCTCCACACGGTTTTTATCCATTTTTTTCACAAAGAAAGTAAACCCGTCTTTTGTGGTGATAACCTCACCTTCTTTTGGAAAATGATCTAACAGACCGATCACATAACCACCAACCGTATCATAATCTTCGGATGAAAATGGAAGATCAAGTGTTTCACACAGATCATCTAAATTCATGGAACCGGAGACCAGATATTCATGCTTGCTTATTTTTGTCAGATCGGCTTCTTCATTTGCATCATATTCATCCCGGATGTCTCCGACAATCTCTTCGATCAGGTCTTCGAGTGTGATCAGACCGACAGTAGTTCCGTACTCATCTAAAACGATCGCGATGTTGATGGAATTCTTTTTCATTTCGTGAAAAAGTTCTGCTGTATTTTTGTGCTCATAAGTGAAAAACGGTTCCCGCATGAGCGCACGGATCGAAAACTGGCTGGTGTCGGTTAAAAGCAGAAGATCCTTGATGTTTAAGATACCGACAACATTGTCTGTCGTGTCTTCATAAACCGGAAGACGGGTATACTGACACTCACGGAAGATGGCAAGCAGGTCATCGTAAGAGCAGTTGACCGCCACCATGGTCATATCGATACGGGGAACCATGATTTCTTTTGCCTGCGCGTCATTAAAATCAAAGACATTATTGATGATCTCGTGTTCTTCAGATTCGATAATACCGTTTTCATGTCCGACATCCACGATGGTCCGCAGTTCTTTTTCCGTCATCTGTTTGGCTGCGCTGTTCGGATCAATACGGAAGAGTTTCAGTAACAGAAAGGACAGGGCGTTTACGATGTAGATGACCGGTGTAAGAATGGTCATCAGAAATGCGATCACGCCGGAATATGCCATGGCAAGTTTGTCAGCATATAAAGTGGCAAGGTTTTTTGGAGAAATTTCTCCAAAGATCAAGATCAAAAGTGTGAGAATACCGGTTGCGATTCCGACTCCGACACTGCCAAAGAGCTTTAACGCCAGTGACGTGGAAATGGACGAAGCGGAAAGGTTTACGATATTGTTACCGATCAAAACAGCGCTTAACATCTTGGAAGAATTGTCTGTCACGGCAAGTACCCTTGCAGCGCGCTTGTTGCCCTCGTCCGCCAGTGTCCGCATACGGATGCGGTTTACTGTGGTAAGGGAAGTTTCTGCGGAGGAAAAAAACCCGGACAGCAGTAATAAAATAATAAGACAGATTAATTGTATGATTTCAGTTGTCTGCAATAAAAAAACACCTCGCGAAATTTGTGATAGAAATTATTGTAAAGTGGCATAATAGTCATAAATCGGATTTAAGTCTACTTCTGTAGTAACCGTCTCAACCGGATCAGTCCCGGAGTTTTGGGTATAATTGTAAACAGAATATCCGGCCCAGAAAAGGATTGCGGCACATAAAATGCATCCGCCGGCTTTCTCCAGATTGAGAAGACGTTTTTCTCTTTTCATGATCTGTTTGCGGTTTGCTTTCTCTTTTTTATAACGATCGACTTTTTCCTGACTCATAATAGTGATTCTCCTTTTAATACAAGATAAGGATTATTATACACTATCTTGGGGACTTTGGGTTGATAAATTTAAAAAATTACCTTAAAATTGTATAAAAAAGAAAAGGAAGAAAGATTATGCGAAAAGGAATCATTTTTGATATGGACGGCACATTATGGGACTCCGCGCCACAGGTGGCAGAATCCTGGAACCGGGTGATCGAGGAGAAATATCAGGATATCAATGTCCACATTACGACAGAGGATATGTATCGTGTCATGGGAAAAACGATGGATGTTCTGGGAAAGATCATTTTCCCGGATGTGGAGGATGCACGCAGGGAAAAAATATTACTTGACTGTTATAAATATGAAAATGAATATCTCAGTATGCATGGAGGAAAATTATATCCGGATCTGGAGGACGTGTGGAAACAGCTTGGCAGGGACTATGATCTGTATATTGTGAGCAACTGCCAGACGGGATATATTGAAGCATTCCTTGATTTCTTCGGATTCCGCCATTATATCAAAGATATGGAATGTTATGGAAATACCGGAAAAAACAAAGGATATAACATACGTCTTGTGGTGGAGCGCAATCAGATCAAAGATCCGGTTTATGTGGGAGACATCGAGGGCGATTACGAGGCAAGTAAAGAAGCCGGAGTGAAGTTTATCCATGCGGCATATGGATTTGGCACGATCCGGGATGAGGTACCGGAGATCCATGCGTTGAAGGAACTTCCGGCGGTTGCCGATAAAGTGACGGCGTAACACATTTGTGAGTCGGTGAGGAGAAGATATGAACAGGATCGTAAGGGGAATTTTATATGCCAGTTCACTGCTTTTGGTGATACTGGTATTCGTGCTTGGCTATCAGAAAGTCCATGAAAAGACGACGGATGAGATGGCAGAAACGCAGACGACAACAACAGAGCAAAAAACGGAGCAGACAACCGGACAGGCGCAGGAACAGATACAGGAGCCGGAGCAGACGACGGAGGCGGAACCGGCAACTGAGACAGAAACGGAAGAAGGCGAAAATATTGTATCTTCTGCGGCAACGACACTGGTATTTACCGGAGATATCTTAATTGGAAACAGTGTGTCTGCGAATTACAGCGCAAAAGGGATCGATGGGATTTTGTCCGGGCAGATGAAGGAACTGTTAAACGGCGCGGATATCACGATGGTCAATGAGGAATTTCCATTTGGCACCGGCGGCGTGGCGATGGAGGACAAACAGTATACCTTTCGCGTGAACCCATCTTATGTGGCTGCATTTGGTGACATGGGTGTGGATGTCGTGTCGCTGGCAAACAATCATATCCTGGATTACGGACCGCAGGCGTTAGAGGAGACATTTGCGGTTTTGGATGACGCCGGTATCCGTTACGTCGGTGCGGGCGAAGATAAAGCGCGCGCAATGGAGCCGCAGATCATAGAAGTGAACGGGAAAAAATTTGGATTTCTCGCGGCATCCCGCGTGATCCCGGTGGCTTCGTGGAACGTTGAAAACCAGACACCTGGAGTGTTTGCAACCTATGATGCTGCCGCGCTTAACGCAAAGATCGGGGAAACAAAAAAAGAATGTGACTATCTGACCGTGTATGTACACTGGGGGCTGGAGCATAAAGAGTATCCGGAGGATTATGAACATACGCTGGCGGAGGGCTATGTAAATGCGGGAGCGGATCTTGTGATCGGCAGCCATCCGCACTGCCTTCAGGGTGTGGAATACATAAATGGAAAACCGGTGTTTTACAGTCTTGGCAATTTCCTGTTCGGGCAGGACGGAAATACCGCAGCAGTAAAAGTTACAGTTGCGCCGGATGGAACAGCGCAGTACGCATTTGTTGCGGCAAAGGAAGAAGGAGCCTGCACGAGAGAACTTACCGGTGAGGAGGCAAAGAGCCTGTATGATTATCTGCAAAGCATCTCCTTTCAGGTATCCGTTGATGAAAATGGCATAGTGCGGGAAGAGTGAAAATAAAATACAAAAAAGATGTGTGACAGGAAACAGATTTGGACGAAATTGCGCAGAATGTGGGAAATGAAACAGATCCGAAACTGGAAAATCTTTTGAACCTTGCACTGGATGCAACGCAGGAAGAATTGCGGAAATCCGGGGATTTAAAGACCGGGTATGACCCGGAAGACAATGTATGGGAACTGATCATAAAGTATCAGGGATCATTAGATGAGCTGAAGGAGCAGATCCCCCGGATCCGTGTAATACCGCTTCTTCGCGGATATGCTGTTTTATATGTGGAACAACAGTATGTAGAGCGGGTCGCGGAATTTGAAAATGTTTTATATGTTGAAAAACCAAAGCGGCTTTACTTTGCGCTGGACCGGGCGGTCAGAGAAGCGTGTATTAATTCCTTCCAGAGCCTTGGGGATCGCCAGAATCAGGATTTAAGAGGCAGGGGGATCCTCGTCGCGGTGCTTGACGGCGGGATTGATTACACGCATCCGGATTTCCGGAATCCGGATGGCACGACAAGGATTCTTGCGTTGTGGGATCAGACGATCGCTGCGGGGCCTGCACCGTATCCCTACGGGATAGGGACGGAGTACAGCAGAGAGACGATCAATGAGGCGCTTGCAAGCGAAGAACCGGCGGAGCGGGAACGCATCTGTCCAAGCAGGGATATCTCCGGTCATGGGACACATGTGACCGGCATTGCTGCAGGCAATGGCAGGGCATCCGGCGGACGCTATACGGGAGTGGCACCGCAGAGTGATCTTATCATTGTAAAGCTCGGGAATGCCACGGAGGATTCCTTTCCCCGGACGACGCAGCTTATGATGGCTTTGGATTATGTCCTGCGAAAATCCCTGGAGTACAATATGCCGATCGCGGTCAATATCAGTTTTGGCAACAGCTATGGCTCCCACAGCGGGGATTCACTGCTTGAGACATTTATCAATGATGTCGCCGGAGTGGGGAGAACGGTGATCGTGACAGGGGCAGGAAACGAGGGAAACGCAGACGGTCATACATCCGGCAGATTTGAACCACAGATCCAGGCGCGTCCCGGACAGACGTCAAAAAAAATCGAATTTGCAGTCAGCGAGTACGAGCAGAGTTTCAGCATACAGATCTGGAAATCGTATGTGGATGATATTGCAGTTTCCATCAAAGGACCATCCGGCGAGGGCGCAGGCCCCTTAAAACAGATCCAGGGGCCGCAGCGGTTTCGCATCGGAAATACCAGACTGCTTGTCTATTATGGAGAGCCAAGCCCGTACAGTCCTTATCAGGAGATCTACCTAGATTTTCTGCCGGTCGCAAATTATGTTGACAGCGGGATCTGGAGCATAGAACTGTATCCGGGGCGGATCGTGCAGGGCGAGTATCATCTGTGGATGCCGGGAAAAGAAGTACGCAATCCGGCGACCGGTTTTTTATATCCAACCGAAAGGACGACACTTACGATCCCCGCAACGGCGGCAAAAAGTATTGCGGTTGCCGCGTATGATGCCATCTATGACCAGCTTGCGGATTTTTCCGGGCGAGGGTACACGAGGGCAACCAATCAGATCAAACCGGATCTGGCGGCACCCGGGGTTGACATTACCGCACCTGCGCCGGGCGGAGGATATACGAAAAAGACCGGGACATCGATGGCGGCGCCGTTTGTGACAGGGAGCGCGGCATTACTGATGCAGTGGGGGATTCTGTACGGAAATGACAGCTTCCTTTACGGGGAAAAAGTGAGGGCGTATCTGCTGCGCGGCGCAAGACAGATCCCTGCGTTAAATGAGTATCCGAATCCGATCTTAGGCTGGGGCGTGCTGTGTCTGAGGGACAGTCTGCCCGGGTGATGGAATTTTCTGGCGCAGAGAATAAAAAATATGATACACTAAAAGAAGTACGGGGAATTACAAATGGGGAGTGAAAAATGAACTGGAAGATACTAAACATAGAGCCGACATCGGATAAAGACCGCATCCGTCAGGCGTATGCGAAAGAAGTAAAATGCTGGCACCCCGAGGAGCATCCAAAGGAATTTCGGATGCTCCAGGAGGCATACCGCGAGGCACTGCGGCTGGCGGATCAGGCAGATCCCCGGGATGAAATACGCTTTGTCCCGGGAGACATAAGCCAGAGCGGTGTGAGGGAGCCGCAGTTTCGTCAGGATTTACAGGCAAAATCAGAGGAACCGGAGCGGGAACAGCCGGTTTTTGAAAAAGAGCCAGACTGTCCGGAACCGGAATGGAAGGTGACCGGGCGGCCTGCGGTGTGCGCAGAGGAACGCCGCAACTATATAAGGCGCACGGAAGAGTTCTTAGGACAGTGCAGGGAACTCATCGGAAATGAGATCTATGCCAATGAACTTGGAAGCTGGGAGTATCTTTTTGACCGGGAATCCGGACAAAAGCTGTATGGACAGCCGCGTTTCTGGTATGAGATTGCGGTATTTATCGATGACATACAAAAAGTGACGGTGTGGCAGATGGATGCCGCAGTCCGCTGGTATCTGTGGCAGTTTGCGGGGCAGCAGATCCAGAATGCCGAAGTGCTTCTATTTTTAAAGAAAGCGCTGAAGGTCAGGAAATCCGATCGGGGCAGTTATGAACAGGCAGAAGTGGATCAGGATCGGAAAGAAGACATGTATGCGCTGATGCGCGAGCACGATCTTGACAAAAAGAAAAAAGCGGATCAGATCGCGAAGCTGCGGGATAAAAAAAAGACGGATAGGGGTCGTTCCACATGCATGGGGTTCCTGTTTCTGCTCGCAATTTTTGTTGTGATACGGATCATACTTGCGTGCTATGGCAAGAACCGGCAGGAAGAGCAGAGCCAGCCCGCGCCGCCTGTGATGGATTATGAACAGTACAACGAATATATCAAACAGCAGCAGTCGCAGATCGACCAGCAGAAGATCGATGAAATGCTGGATGCCATGCAGTCGATACAGGTGACGGAGCAGGAAGCAACAGAAAACTGAGTTACATAGGAGGAATGTGTTATGAATATACAAATGCAGGTCGCAGGACTGTTCATTATGCTGATCCTGTTATATTTTTCGCTGAGGCAGCAGATGGTAGGTCTGTACTCCGAGACGATGTTTTTGCGGGTGCTGTCCGTTACGATCCTGTGTGTGTGCTTGGATATCGCATCCGTGGTTGCAATCGTATATGAAGACCGGATCCCACGGCTTGTGCTGGAGTTCATCTGTAAAAGTTATGTGGTATCGCTTGTGTGGGTCGGCTTTTTCGGGCTGGTCTATACCTGTCTGGATATCTACGCAAAAGACCGGTATAAAAAGATTCTGTATGGGTATGCGGTGGTCGTGCTTGGAGCATCGGTGTTAATTTACCTTTTGCCGATCCATTATTATTACGATGGAGAAGCGGTTTACACTTACGGACCGAGTGATATCGCAACCTACTTTTTTGCAGTGTTATTTGTACTGATCACCCTGTATCAGGTGATCCGGCACGGAGATCAGATGAATCCGAAGCGGCGGAGCGCGGTGCGAACCTGGATGATCGTATGGATCATCGCTGCGGCAACACAGTTTTTTAACAGCAGACTGCTGTTAGTCGGCTACGCGACAGCGCTTGGCATGATGATCCTGTTTTTTGAACTGGAAAATCCAGAAGCGAATCTGGACCGCGAGACCGGAGCGTTCAATTCGCATGCGCTGTTAGAATATATGCGCCAGGAATACGAAAAAGATCATACATTCGCGGTGCTGTTAATTTCACTTGGACAGTATCAGTCCTCCGGGCTTGCGATCCGGCAGGTGGAGTTTGTCCTGCGCTGGATCGTGAAATATCTGCAGTCCATATCCGGGATCAAAGTATTTAAAAATGTAGAGCGTGAACTGGTGGTGGTATGTCCGGATGAAGAAACCCTGGAACATGCGCTGGAAAAGATAAAGGAGCGTTTTGAGGGAGCGTGGAATATTGAGGAAGACGGAAAAGGCGGGACGGTGACATTGGAGCCGGTCTATCTGATAATGCCGGACAGCACGGTCGCGAGAGGCGCGGAGGAAGTTTTTCACCTGTTTAAATACTTTAAAGTAGAAAACGACAAAATGGGAAAGGACAATACGATCCGTATTGACCGGGAGATGGTGCGTGAAAAGCGTGACCGGGAAGACATGCAGGAGCGGATCCTCGCTGCGCTAACAGAAGACCGTATCGAGGTATTTTACCAGCCGATCTATTCCACGAAGAAAAAATGCTTTGTGTCGGCGGAAGCGCTCGTGCGGATACGGTGCGAGGATGGCAGTATTCTGCCGCCCGGAAAATTCATTCCGGTTGCGGAGCAGACAGGGCTGATCTCGCAGCTTGGTGAGACCGTCTTTGAAAAGACCTGCCGTTTTATAAAAGAACAAAACCCGAGACAGTATGGGATTGAATATATCGAAGTGAATCTGTCGGTGCGCCAGTGTGAGACAAGAGATCTTGCGAAGACGTATATACAGATCATACAAAAATACGGCGTGGATCCGGCAATGATCAATCTTGAGATCACAGAGACCGCCTCGATCCTTGCCCGCAAGATACTGGTGGAGAATATGCAGATTCTGATCCGCCAGGGCGTGAGCTTTTCACTGGATGATTTCGGAAACGGGCAGTCAAACTTAAACTATATTGTGGATATGCCGGTTTCAATCGTAAAATTTGACCGGGATATGAGCCAGGCGTATTTTGAAAATAAAAAGGCAAAATTTGTGATGGAAGCCGCCATGCAGATGATACACGACATGAAACTGAAGATCGTGTCGGAGGGCATTGAGACCAGAGAACAGATGGAGACGATCACAGAACTTGGAATTGATTACATTCAGGGCTATTACTTTTCAAAACCGATACCGGAAAAAGAATTCTTAAAATTTATCCGGGAACGAAATGGCTGACTTGAAAAAGTAAATTCCAGTGCAGGGGTAAATTCCACTACGCTTTAAAATTCTTTGATTTTTTGGGATTGTGGGAGGCTAAATCCTTGTAAAACTGTTATAATTAGATTAACTTTCCATAAAACATCTTAATTTCAGGCATGGCAAACAAGCCTCTGGATAGTTTATGTGCAAAACTAAATTCCACAGGCCACATTCAAAAAATGTGAATTGTTAAGTTCCAGTCTGACAGCAGGTTTTTATGCTAAGTTAGTGGTTAAAGCGTATCAGCTTAGGCGTCAGATTGACTTTATCGGGAGGAATCGACCTAAGCTGAAGTGCTTTTAAGATGTCTGTGCCATAGTTTTCAAGTGCTACGTCATACGGTGTTCGACCACCAAGACTTTCTCTCGGGGTTGAATTTATGTGATCTACGATAGTTCTTAAATCCCACTGGGTGAGATATTCAAAGCTGGTCTTTTTAGGAAGAATCATTCGAAGCATGGTATGAGCCTGCTCGATGCCGCCTTTTTGACCGCTTCTCATCGGATCACAGTAATAGATGCTTGACCGCATAATGCCATGAATGCCATTTTCGAGAGACTCCGGATCTCCGAATTCAGATCCGCGATCCGTAAGAATCGTGTTGAACAAGGTTAAAAAATCATATGTGCCAAGCTGGTGCTCCAACTTGTTAAAAACAAGTTTTACGGCGCCTTTGGTGCATCTGTTCATAATGAATGCAAGAAACAGTTTTTCATGGGTTAAGAAGAATGTCAGGATGACACGCTTTGAGTCCTGCGATGAGTGAACGGTATCCATTTCAGCAAAGTGGTCAAGCCCAAGGGCTTGAAAATCAGAAAACATACGTCTGATAAAAACAGACCTGTCTTTGATCTGGGTCTTGTGTACTTTGCGGGGGTTGAATTTTACCTGGCGTTTCAGGTCGATGTTCCTTGCAGACAGAATTCCTTTATCAAGGTAAGAATACAGGGTCCGCACAGACAGATCGAGTTCTGGGTGATTCGTTACAATCTGATACGGAGACTG
>OIYG01002847.1_pt1 | contig 10411 bp, 8 predicted proteins | sample 1587861 | NCBI WGS metagenome assembly OIYG01 (sample SAMN03283272) | human gut metagenome | biome: human-associated habitat; material: feces | host: Homo sapiens | place: Peru | collected 2012 | reverse complement strand
CCTGGAAGTAGTCCGCCTGGCTTGGCTGGATGGTTCCGAGTCCGGGACCTCCGCGCATGACATCAACGACGAGAGCCGGAAGCTCGGCTCCCGCCATGTAGGACAGACCTTCCTGCATCAAGCTGACGCCCGGGCTGGAGGATGAAGTCATCACCCTCTTGCCTGTGCAGGCTCCGCCATAGACCATGTTGATCGACGAGACCTCGCTCTCAGCCTGAAGGACGACCATACCGGTGGTCTCCCAAGGCTTCTCGGCGGCCAGAGTCTCAAGGACTTCTGACTGAGGGGTAATCGGATAGCCGAAATAGCCGTCACAACCGCAGCGGATGGCCGCGTGGGCAATGGCCTCATTGCCTTTCATCAATGTGATTTCCTGATCTGCCATAGCTTAGACTGTTTTAAGACGGTAAACGGTTATGCACCCGTCCGGGCAGACAGTGGCGCAGGACGCGCAGCCCGTACAGGTGTCAGCAAGAACCTCGTGGGCGAAATTGTAGCCCTTACGGTTCACTTCCTTGGTCGTCAGAGCAAGGACATCGAGCGGACAGGCGACGACGCAGAGATTGCAGCCCTTGCATCTCTCGGTGTCGACCACGGTCGCTCCTTTCATTTTAGCCATAATACCTTGTTGTTTATTGATTGTACATATCCTTGTTGTAGAAATCCAGGATCTCGTTCGCTATCGCATAGGCGTTGGCCGCCGGGCTTTCAGGATTTATCGCCATGGCCTCCAGATAATTGTTGATGGCCTTCTGCCAGTCTCCTTTCTTTCTGTGCGCGTTGCCCAGAAGATAGTAGGCACGGTCAGAAGGCTCCGGAGCTGAGGTGATATATTCATCAAGCAGACGGATCGCTTCGTCAGTCCCGCCTTCCACAAGAATCTTTTCTATTGCCTCTAATCCGACCATCGCCTAGTCGATGAACAGACACCAGTTGTGGGTGTCCTCCTCAAGTCCTTTCTGGATGCCGATGATGCGGTTGTAGAGTTTCTCGCTGACCGCTCCGCACTTGTCTCCGGAAGGGAATCTGTAGCGGCGTGACACGTCCTCACACTCCAAAGCCGGTTTATCATCGACATAGCAGATAGGAGTGATGACCACAGCCGTTCCACAAGAGTTAACCTCATCAAACTCAGCAAGTTCCTCAACCTTAATAGGACGAACCTCCACATTCAATCCCATGTCAGCCGCCACCTTACGGAGACTGTTGTTGGTAATTGACGGCAGCACACTGCCCGAGCGCGGGGTGATGTAAGTGTTGCCCTTGATAGCGAAGAAATTGGACGATCCAAACTCCTCGATGGTCGTCTTCGTGGCCGAGTCAAGGAACAGAAGCTCACGGTAACCAGTGTTGTGGGCGATGTTGTAAGCATGGAGAGACTGTGCATAGTTAGCACCGAGCTTGTAGCACCCGGAACCAAATGTAGAGGCACGATCGTAGTTCCTCGAAATGACCGCGTTTCCTGGGCTGAGACTCTTAGCTCCTGAATATGTCCCTACGGGAGAACACATGACAGCGAACATCACGTCACGCGCCGAATGAATGCCCAACTGCGGGTTGATTCCAATCAGGATAGGACGCAGATAAAGGGATGCTCCACTCGCCTCATACGGAGGAAGATAGTCAATGTTCTCCTTCACGCATTGAACGCACATATTGATGAACATCTCCTCTGAAGGGTACGGCATGTCCAGATAAGTCGCGCTGTCCGCCATTCTCTTGGCATTTTTATCCGGACGAAAAAGTCTGATCCTGCCGTCAACCCCGCGGAACGCCTTCAATCCCTCGAAGCAGGAAGGGGCGTAATGGAATATTCCCGCAAAGCTGTTGAGGCAGATGTTGAAGTTCTCTGTCACGGTAGGTGTCTCCCATTTTCCGTCAATGCAGCGGCTGTACACCAATGCCTTGGTCTGAGTGTAGCTGAAAGACAGCTTGCTCCAATCTATATTCTTCATCATTCGTATTAATTAATCTTCAATAATTCTGTCCTTATTATATGTATGGATTTTCGTCTGTCCGGAAAGGATCATATAGCCGTTCTCGGCGAGACTGTTGATCTCGTCCTCTCCCGGGAATACCTCCACCGGAGCGATGAAGCCGATCTTCGCCTTGATGGCGTCCATCAGCATCTTGCTGTGCGCTATGCCTCCTGTGAGAAGGATAGCGTCGATCTTGCCGTCAGCGGTCGCGGACATCGCCGCGATGTACTTGCAGATGTTCAAAACGTATGCCTTGAGGAAAGTTTGCGCCAGCTCATTGCCGTCATTGGCCATATTCTCGACATCCAGCATACTGTTTGTGCCGAAGTAAGCGACGGCACCGCCGCGTCCCACGAGTTTCTTCTGGATCTCCTCCTTGGTGTACTTTCCGCTGAAGCACATGTCGATAAGCTCGAACGGCGGGCAGCAGCCGGATCTCTCCGGGGTGATAGGGCCGTCTCCGCCAAGGCCGTGGTTGGTGTCGATCACCTTCCCGTTCCTGTGCAGGGAGATGGTCGCGCCGCCGCCCATATGAGCGACGATCACGGTGACATCATTGGTCTTGTGGCCGTGCTCACGGAGGTAACGCCTCACGATGGCCCTTGAGTTCAAGGCGTGGAACAATGTCTTGCGGGAGAACTCAGGGATTCCACCCATCCTGCACTCCGGCAGCATCTCGTCCGCCATAGGAGGGTCGGCGATGTAGGCCACGCATTTCCCGAAACGAGGAGTCAGCTTCTTGTCCTCACGGATCCCGTTGATCTCCTTGGCGACATCATCGGCCAGAATCGCGCTCAGATTGCAGGCGTGGTTCCCGTCACGGCAGCTTTTCAGGACATCACGCATATCCTGGTTCACGTTATAGACTCCAGTTATGACCGGGACGATAAGCCCGCCGCGCGCCATAACGATGTCCACATCCTCAAGCGGAATGCCTTTGGAGGCCATAAAATCCTTGATGGCCTGATGACGCATATCCGCCTGATCCATTACGGAAGGGTATTTGGCGACATCCTCGGCGGTGTGCTCAAGCTTGGTGTCAAAGACCCTGACACCGTCTGAAAAGTAGCCCAACTTCGTGGTCGTGGACCCCGTGTTGATTATAAGAATGTTTCCCTTTTGAGGGACCTCTAATGAATTTGTCTTGTTATCCATCGGATGATAAGGCTTTATTACAACCCTAAATATATTACATTTTTTCAACAAGGGCAACTATTTTATCAAATTTCATAACGATTTATGCGGTTTTGGCAATTATTTTAACAAAAATCAAACGTTTTAAGGTTTGAGAATATATTCACTTGCAGTTTCCGGCGAAAAGCGATTGGCGGCAAAAGTCTCAGCACTGAATATTCATCATAACGGATAATAATTGTAAATTTGCGGTAAAGGAGGAATTGAATATGGACTCATTCAAGGAACTTGCGCAGGCGCGCAGAAGCCACAGGATCTACACCGACGAGCCTGTGAGCGATGAATATGTAAGGACGATTCTCAGGGCTGCCCTTATGTCACCGACGGCGAAGGGGCTCAGGAAATGGAGGTTCGCGGTCACCGACAATAAGGAGAAGATCGAGGATCTGGCCGGCATCAGGACGGCCGGCTCACAGTTTCTGGCTGGCGCTCCGGTGGTAATCGCCGTGCTTGGAGAGCCAGAGGAGCAGGAAATGTGGGTCGAGGATTGCAGCATCGCAGCGGTTTCCATGCAATATCAGGCCGAAGATCTTGGACTGGGTTCCTGTTGGTGCCACATCAGGGGCAGGGAAAGCAAGGAGGCCGGGGTTACGGCGGAGCAAAAGGTAAGGTCTATTCTGAATATTCCGGAAAAATATTCCGTTCTGTGCCTGATAGCCGTCGGACATCCCGCGGATGAACGCAAACCGCAGAACGAGGAAGCCCTCAAGTGGGATCAGGTCAGCTATGTTCATTGAACCGGTGGCCCGGTTCCGGTCGCCGTTCAAGACCAAGTTCGGGATTCCGAGGCAGGCCGGATTGGTTCCGGAGCTGAAAGGTCGGATTGTGTTCGAGCCTCGGTTCCGGAGCGCTGACGCTGTGCGGGGGCTGGAAGGGTTTGAATATATCTGGCTGATCTGGGGATTCTCCGGGAACAAGCCACGGCCGGCCGCCAAGACAAGCTCCTCAGTCGCTGAGCGACCATTCCAGGCGACGGTACGGCCGCCGAGGCTTGGCGGGAACGAGCGGATCGGGGTTTTCGCCAGCCGCTCCCCTTTCCGGCCTAACGGACTTGGGCTCTCGTCGGTCAGGATAGAATCCATTGAATATGACGCCAAGGACTCGGACGGGAAACCGATCGGACCGGTGATCAATGTACTGGGAGCGGATCTGATGGACGGGACACCGATTTATGACATAAAGCCTTACGTCACTTATGCGGACAGCCATCCGGATGCCGTGTCGGGATTTGTCGATGACAAGGAATGGAAGCCGTTGAAGGTCGTGTTCGCGGAATCGGTCACTTCGGTAGTACAGGTCACTTCGACAGGTTCAGTGACCGATGTGTTGGTTGACCCGGCATCATCTCTGGTCACTGAGCCTGTCGAAGTGACCGTCCCCGGCTGGACAAAAGACGATATCGCCACCCTGAAGGAAGTGCTGGCACAAGACCCGAGGCCCAGGTACCAGAACGACCCGGACAAGGTTTACGGAATGGTATTCAATGACATGGATGTGAGATTCAAGGTCGATGGCAACGTCCTCACCGTTGTCGAAATCAAACATCCTAAGGCCGAAGCCTGATCAACATAACATAACAAACAAAACGAACGAAAACTGATGAAGCAATACCCATCACTTGAGATAGTCCCTCCCCTGAAAGGGATGACCAAAGATGAACTCCTGAATGATATAAGACCGTTCATCGAGTTCAATCCCAAATACATAAACGTCACCTGCCACAGGGACGAGGTGACCTACGAGGAACAGCCTGACGGAAGCTACCGGAAGCGGCTCATACGCCGGCGCGTCAGCGAGACAGCCGTCTGCGGAGCCATCCAGTCCGAATTCAAGGTCAACGTGGTTCCCCACCTCATCTGCGGTGGGCTGACCGCCGAACAGATCGAGTTCCAGCTACAAGACTTCAAGTTTATGGGAATATCCAACGTCCTGGCCCTGAGGGGAGACTGTCTCACGGGCGAAAAACGCTTCTCCCCTGTCCCTGGAGGTTACGACCACGCCAACGAACTCGTGGGGGCGATACGCCGTTTCGAGAAGGAGAACGGCTGTGAGGGCTTTTTCAGAATCGGAGTCGGAGGCTATCCGGAGAAGCATTTCGAGGCCGCGAATATGGACGAGGACATCGCGAACCTCAAGCGCAAGGTCGATGCCGGAGCGGACTACATCACCACCCAGATGTTCTTCGACAACAAAGTCTTCTACAAATTCGTGGACAGATGCAGGGCGGCAGGAATCTCCGTCCCGATCATCCCCGGACTCAAGCCGATCTCAACTCCAAAGCAAGTGAGACTGCTCCCGGAATCCTTCTCAATCGACATTCCGTTCGAACTCACAAGCGAGATCTCCGCCCACGAGAACGACAGACAGGCGGTCTATCAAATAGGTCAGGAATGGGCCACCGCTCAATGCAAAGACCTTCTGGCTCACGGAGTTCCCGGTGTTCACTTCTACACGATGGGCAAGTCCGCCAACATCATCGGAATCCTGCGGGAATGTTTTTAGACAATCAATGAATATACCAACGCGATGCACGACATCAGGACCGAACTTTCCAAGCGAATCCTCATCCTAGACGGAGCGATGGGTACGATGCTTCAGCGCAAGGGCCTACAAGGCAACAGCGAATCATTCAACCTCACCAATCCCGAAACGATCGGTGAGATACACAATGAATATATTGAAGCGGGAGCTGACATAATCACGACCAACTCATTCAGTGCCAACAGCATTTCGCAGTCTGAATATAATCTCTCAGACAAAGCCGGGCAGATGGCCGAGGCCGCCGCGCGGATAGCCCGCAAAGCCGCCGATGAGGCTCCACGCAAGATTTGGGTGGCCGGAAGCATCGGGCCTACAAGCAAATCCTTGTCCCTTGCCCAGAACATCAACGACCCGATTTTCCGTCCATATTCATTTGACGGGATGGCGGAGGCGTTCGAGGTTCAGATCAGAGGACTTGTAAAAGGTGGAGTGGATCTGCTGCTGTTCGAGACTTGTTTTGACGCCCTCAACACGAAGGCGGCCTTGTATGCGATCGGACATATTCCCGAAGCATCGGATATTCCCATAATGATTTCTGCGTCAATGAGTGACCGCAGCGGGAGGACGCTTACGGGGCAGACTATGGAGGCATTCTACCGCTCTGTCCAGCACTGCTCGCCGCTGTCGTTCGGGCTCAACTGCTCGCTGGGGGCGGAGGAGATGATTCCGCTGATCGCCGAAGTCGCGTCGTTCGCCACCTGCGCCGTCAGCTGCTACCCTAACGCCGGGCTGCCGAACGAGATGGGTGAATATGACGAGACACCTTCCCAGATGGCGGAGTCCGTGCGGAAAATGGCACTGGCAGGGTCTGTGAATATTGTGGGAGGATGCTGCGGCACGACTCCGGAACACATCAAGGCTGTGGCCGAGGCGGTTAAAGGAATATCTCCGAGAGCGATTCCTGAGCCGGATGATGTACTCTATGTCACCGGATTGGAAAGCGTGGCGGTTGACAGGAAGAATAACTTCACGAATGTCGGAGAGCGGACCAATGTGGCGGGCTCACGCAAGTTCGCGAAACTGATCGCAGCCGGGGACTACGAGACCGGGCTTCAGATCGCCGCCGGGCAGATTGAGAACGGGGCGGGCATCATCGACATCAATATGGATGACGCTATGCTGGACTCCAGGCTTGAGATGGAGAAGTTTCTGCGTTATGTCTCCAATGATCCGGCTGTGGCCAAGGCCGCTATTATGATAGATTCCTCGCATTGGGAGACGTTGGTGACTGGTCTTAAGAACGCCCAAGGGAAGTGTATCGTCAACTCCATCTCACTTAAAGAAGGAGAGGAGATATTCATCGAAAAAGCGCGTGAGATCAAGGCGTTGGGTGCGGCCATTATCGTGATAGCGTTTGATGAGGAGGGGCAGGCCACGACTTACGACAGGAAGGTGGAGATCTGCCAGAGGGCATATTCATTGTTGACTTCCAAGGTTGGGGTTCGGCCGTGTGACATCATATTCGATGTGAATGTGTTGCCTGTGGGGACGGGGATTCCGGAGCATTCGAGGTACGGGATTGATTTCATCGAGGCTGTTCGCTGGATTAAGGGGAATCTGCCGGGGTGTCGGACTTCGGGGGGCGTTTCCAATCTTTCGTTCTCGTTCAGGGGTAACAATGAGGTGCGGGAGGCGATGCATTCGGTGTTTCTTTACCACGCTATCTCTGCGGGGCTGGATATGGGGATTGTTAATCCGGGGATGCTGCGGATTTATGATGAGATTGAGCCGGAACTGCTTAAGTGTGTGGAAGATGTGATTCTGGATTCGGATGCGGAGGCTACTGATCGGTTGATTGAGAAGGCTTCGCGGATTTTGGAAGATAAGATGGCTGCTGAGGTCAGCGCGCGCCCCGATAGGGTGGACGCTGCCTACGCTTCGCGCCCTATCCGGGTGAATGGCAGCACCACCCTATCGGGGTGCGCGCTGACTGGTGCAGATTCTGACAATAGTTCTTCCGCAAATGGCAATTCGGCGGTTGGTGACAGTCCGGGCGCTTCAACAAGCTCTGCGACCGGGCTTGCAAAGCACTCGTATTCGAGTACCGCACAATCATCTTCGGTCGCAGATAGGCATCCTAACGCTTTGATGATTGGTAGATCAGGCGCATCGGTTGCTGAGCCTGCCGAAGCGACGGTGGAGGAGAGGTTGGTTCGGGCGCTGGTCAAGGGGGATTCGTCGGGACTGGAGAGGGACATCAATGAATGTCTTTCAAAGTACGAGAGGCCGGTGGAGATCATTGACGGGCCGCTGATGAGCGGGATGGCCCGGGTCGGGGAACTGTTCGGGGCGGGAAAGATGTTTCTGCCTCAGGTGGTGAAGTCAGCCAAGACTATGAAGAATGCGGTGGCTCTGCTGCAACCTTACATCGAGGAAGGGGGCGGAGAGTCAGAGGTGAAAAAGCCTCGGATCGTGTTCGCTACTGTCAAGGGGGACGTGCACGACATCGGGAAGAACATCACGGAGATTGTCCTGAGCTGCAATGGGTTCGAGATCGTGGATCTTGGGGTGATGGTGCCTAAGGAGACGATTCTGGAGAAGGCGGCGGAGTGCTCTGCGGACCTTATCGGGGTCAGCGGGCTGATAACGCCCTCGCTTTACCAGATGGAGGAGATCTGCAAGGAGATGACGGCCAGAGGGATGGACACTCCCCTGCTTGTGGGCGGGGCGGCGGCTTCGGCGCTCCACACGGCTGTCAAGCTGGCTCCGCTTTACGGGCACGTGTTCTATGGCCAGGACGCATCCGCGAGCGCGGTGCTTGCCAACCAGCTTATCACGGACAGAGAGGGTACTGAGGCTGCCGAGCATCAGAAACAGGAGCATCTACGGGAACTTTACGCACAGTCTTCGCGGCAGAAAAAGGCTGGTCAGCCGGCTGTAGAACCATTCCCGGCATCCAGTTTCATAAAGGGAGAACCATTCTTGAACATCGCAGGACGGAGGCTCGACATTGAGGAAGTGGAACCGTTCTTTGACTGGAATATGTTCGCTGCGATCTGGGGAATAAAAAGTGGAACAGGACACGATGAACTGAGGAAACTCCGTGCCGACGCACATAAGGAAATTGATAGACTAAAGGGAGAAAACGCTTGTCGGATAACTATTTCCGCAAGGTTTGACGGATGTCACAGCGAAGGGGATGACATTGTCTCGAAAGATTTCCGGCTGCCGATGTTCCGGCAGGAAGGAGGTCGGTCGCTGGCCGATTTCGTTCCTCCTAAGGAATATGGGTTTGAGTCACCTATGGGGATGTTCGCGATCTCTGTGCACACCGAATCGCATCCGTCCGGCTGTGACTGTCCGTCTTGCGGCACGGAATACGGGCCGATGCTGGCCAGGGCGGTGCGGCTGACTCTTGCCGAGGCGGCGTCCGAATGGCTGAGCGGGCATATTCATAAAGAATTGCCATCAGGGTTCAGCGGGGCGAAGGTCATCAAGCCTGCGGCGGGCTATTCAAGTTGCCCGGACCACACGCTCAAGCGGGATATTCTTAGGTTGCTGCCTGAATCAGAGAGACTTGGCATCACGCTGCTGGACAGTTGCGCTATGATTCCGGACGCCAGCATCTGCGGACTCATATTCATTCATCCGGAAGCGTCGTACCCTGAGATCCGCTGCGCCAGTCAAGAGGCGATTGATGAATATGCCCGCAGGCGTGGTATGTCAGATTCCGAGAAGGCGCGCTTCCTGGGGCATCTGCTTTAGTACGCCATATTCCACATGGCATTCTGGGCCGCTCCGCTCTTGGAGGCGTCCATCTTGCCGAAGTTCCATGTGAAGGAGAGGATGATCCTGCGGCCGAGCACATTCGTGTAGGAGTTCTGGACGTAGTCATCCTGCACGGTACGCATCAGTGACCTTGCGCTGTCGAGCAAGTCCTGAGCGGTAAGGGTGATATTGAAAGACTTTATGTTCTTTCCGACACTGAAATTCCAGCGGACATAGTCATCATTATAACCGGAACCATAACCTCGCAGGATTCTATAGGAGAAATCAGACTGGAACTCAAACTCGTGAGGTGATGTGTAGGATGGACGTATTCCAAAATTTGTATCCCAAACATCTGTATCCGCCTTTGAATCCAGGGAATATCTTGATTTTGAATTATTAACCCCTGACCCGAGTTGCAGAGAGAAGCGTTCGAGATTCAAGGTTACCATCATACTAATATTCGTTCTGACACTTCGTGTCAAGCTTTCCTGAAAGCCGCTCTGTCCGGAGTAGAAAAGGTTTCCGGAAGCGTCTCCCCAGAATTTGCTCATAAAGTCGGTGTAGTCAAAAGAGTCAAGGTCAATCTCAAGATTGTCGAGAGTGCCTTTGCTTTGATAACTTACAGATCTGGTGACACCAAATCCACCATTGACGGAGAGTTGCAGTTTACCGTCCTTTGACAATGGGGTGAAGAAATTAAAGTCGGAGCTGTAACTATAGGAAGGTTTCTTAGTGTTCACCGGAATCGAATATCTGACGCTGTTCTCATCAAACCAAATGGCTGACACCTGCGAATTGGAGGAATAATCTCCGAACAGCCATCCATTGAACCTGGCTTTCCCCCAAGAGCCCCTGTAGGTGGTGGTCACAGATTCTTTTGTAACCGGTTTAAGGTAGATGTTTCCCGCCGTGATCCTTGTCGGATTGACAATGTTGAATGTCGGCACAATGCTGGCTGAAGAAGGCCTGGCCGTTCTGCTGGACAG
>OIYG01002846.1_pt1 | contig 10412 bp, 13 predicted proteins | sample 1587861 | NCBI WGS metagenome assembly OIYG01 (sample SAMN03283272) | human gut metagenome | biome: human-associated habitat; material: feces | host: Homo sapiens | place: Peru | collected 2012 | reverse complement strand
CAGTTGATTGACCGCATGGCAGAGGAAGGCCGCGGCGCGCTGCCAACAGGCAGGATCGGACGGGATAAGACGTCCCTGCGGGTTAATGCAGGCATGAGCCGCACAGGTGACCGGTGGATGAGCTTCCTCACCATTGCACGCATCCAGCATGAACGGGAACAGATCTATGTTGCCTTTGATGCACGGGCGTATGACATGGCAACAGGCCGCCGCCTGACCATGGACGACTTGTTCGATGAGGACAGCGAAGGCTGGACGCTGCTGGCGCAGGCGGTGGAAACGCAGCTGTCGGCTTACTTCCCGGAGGAGACGTGCGATGGAGAGAAGCTTCGAGCCCTGTGCGGGCGCGATGCGCTTCGTGAAGCGGCGTTTACGCTCACCGGCGGGTCGCTGCGGCTGCATTATCGGACTGATGCACGTGCGGCTTTTGTATCCGGATATCCGCCCGGCCATGCGCCAGGAAGCACAGGCGCGAACGGATAACAGCAGCTATAAGCTGGCGGCATTGACCTTTGATGACGGCCCGGCACAGCTGTATTCCATCAATGTGATCGACGAGCTTCGCGCCCGGGGGGCGGACGCTACGTTCTTTCTGGTGGGCAATATGATGGCGGCCAATCATTATGTGTTGTCCTATGAGCATGACGCAGGCTTCCTGCTGGCCTACCATAGCTATGAACATCAGACCAGTGGACGCATCCGTGAAAATGCCCATGCAGACCTTGCGCGCTTTAATCGGGAGCTGTCGCAGGTGACAGGCATACAGGCAACCATGATGCGTGCGCCGGGAGGCATGGAAAAGCCTTATATTGACGTGCAGATTGGCCTGCCGCTGATTCACTGGAGCGTGTCCTCCGGCGATGGCAGCGCGAACCGCAGCTTTGACGATGCGGCGATTCGCACAATGGGCGTGAATGCAGGCGGCGGGGCAAAGGATGGAGCAGTTATCATGATGCATGATCTTCGCCGTGCCTGCTACCGCTATCTGGACATTGCCCTGGATCGGCTGGAGGAACGCGGATTCCTGTGCGTGACGGTGGAGGAGCTTTTCGCACTCCGCGGTGTGGATCTGGAACCTAATCAGGTCTATTTCGGCGAGTGATCGGTGCAGAAGAGAGCGGCTGCTTTAGAAGGGCGCTCCGTAGGGTTTTTGATTCCGGAAAAAAAGTGCGGCATAGTCGGTAGAAATATCGGCTATGCCGCTTCTTTTTCATTGGGAATTTCTACTGCGCCAATGGCGTTGTAGATAATCTGAATGCGCTGCTGCCTATAACCATCCACTTTTTCTGCTTTGAACACGATGATCTTTTTTACAAGCTTGCGGATGATTTTGCCAGTCAGCTCTTGGATGCTGGCATACTTCCGTACCAGTGAAAGAAAATACTCGACATTCATGGACTTTAGCTCCAGCCAAACCTAACAAAACCTTTCGGATTACATATTTACAAGTTTTCTGTCCTTGTGATATACTAATTATACAAGAATACCAAGAATGAGGTGCGCTATGATAATTCGCATTTGGTTGTCAGTTTAACGGCACGAACATTTGAATACTTGTGCCTTGCTGCTTTGTGCAATGAGCGCATGCTTCCACAGCTTTCTATTGTTCTGTGCCGTTCCAACTTCAAAGGCATACTGCTGCCGCTTTGCCATTTGGGTGCGCTAAGCGGCTGGTTTGGGACACAAAAATAGAAAGGTGCGATTTGTTGGCGCTGTTGCTTGCGTTAGCAAAAGCAGTAGAATATCATGAAAAACATCATAAAAAGTCACAGGAAATATTTGGCTATTTGTTTGCTTTTTGTATTCATTGCCGGCTTTGCTGGAACATATGTTAGATGTTTTCAGAAAGGAATAGAATAATGAGTTTATCAATTAGAATTACGGATCCCTCAGAAGCTGAGTAGCTATCCCAAATACAAAAAGCAGCATTCAAACCTTTATACGAGAAATACCAAGACGAAGGCAATCCTTTTCTTAGAGGTCCGGAGGATATCCTACATAGACTGAATAAGTTCAATCGGCACTTTACCATTCTGTACAATGATAAAGTAGTTGGTGGTGTGTTCTACCGTTTGTACGGTAAGCGCAGTCCAACAGATGAGATCGGTGCCGGTGAATACTACCTTGCGCGGATCTACATCCATCCTGATTATCAGAACAAAGGGATTGCACGAGACGCTATTATTTTGTGCGAGAAAGAGTTTCCTGATGCAAGATTCTACTATGTTGATTTCCCTGAAGATATGGAGAAAAACCGCAGGTGCTATCAAAGTGCTGGTTACTGTGATACAGGCGATAGAATTTGTATGGATGGTGCTCCAGCGCTCGCTATGTTCAAAAAGACAGTAAGTGATGTGTTTGAACCTGCAGGCGTTTCGCTGCCGATGATCTACGAGGTGGATAAAAACGAATTACAAGAGTGCCTTGATGTTATCCATCAGAGCTTTATTACCGGAGCCGGTCTGACAGCGAAGTTCGGTCTATCCAACGGTACGGACGAAACGGCAACATTCCAGCGCACAGTAATTAAAAACAGCCGCAGCAGATGCCTTGTCATACCGAGTTCAAAGATCGGCGTCGATTCCTTTATTAAAGTGTGTGACGTAGATGCTTTTGATTCAATTATCACAGACTGGGATTGCGTAGAAGATCAGATTGCTGCCATCGAAGAGAGAGGCATCGAGATAACGGTTGTTGAGGAGCCAAAATGAACCGTGAGCAAAAACTACGGAATCTGATCCTGGACAGATATAAGAGCCTTCGCCAGTTCGCTATCGAGGCAGATATTCCGTATAGCACTCTAATGGCCTTACTATCTCGTGATATTGGCGGGGCATCTTTCGATGTAGTAATCAAGATTTGCAGAAAACTTGAAATAGACCCATTAGATTTTTATTCGGAAAATAATTCTTAAAAATGAACCTTTTGATACCCACACCCGTCTATATAAGTGAAACCGGTTTTAATCACTCATAGACCAAAGGAGGTGATGATGTGGATGAGTTTGAGAACTTGCTGGAAGCAGAACGTGTTTCTGTGGAACGGTTTGTGAGATTTCGGATGAGCTCTAAAGCGGATGCAGACGATGTGCTGCAGGAGATATTTCTTACAGCGTATCAGAAGTTTCCTCAGCTGAAGAATAAGGACTCATTCAAAGCATGGATCATTAGCATCGCAAGAAACAAATGCAATGATTATTTCAGAAAGAAAGCGACTCAGTACGAAATTCCGATTGACGAGTTGACAGAAAAGGAACTATCAGACGGCAGGCATGGTGTTTCCGTAGTTAATACTGTAAGAGAAACGCTGAGTTTGCTCGGTGATAAGGATAAGCAGATCCTTTACCTTTACTTCTGGAAAGAGATGCCGCAATCAGAAATCGCAAAACAACTCAACATCCCTATTGGGACTGTAAAAAGCAGACTGCATACAGCAAAACAAAACTTCAAAAATAAGTATCCATATCGCACCGATGTATCGAAAGGAGAACTCTATATGAAAAAGTTGCCTGAATTTATTCCCGAATACAAAATCGAAGCAAGTACCGAAGCTCCCTTTGCAGTAAAATGGGAAGAACTTATGGGATGGTTCTTGGTACCGAAGCTCGGCGAAAAGATGTCCTGGGGTATGTACGATATCCCGTCCCGTAAGTGCAGCCACGTGTATGATATGCAGGTTACAGGCAAAGCAAAGGTTCACGGTATCGAGGGCGTGGAGCTCACCGCAAGAGAAGCATCATACTCAGATAAGAACGATGTGATCAATCGTACCTTTGTGGCCCAACTGACAGATACACACTGCCGCTATCTGGCAACACTCAGAAATGACGGCGACGTTCGCAATTATATTACATTCCTTGACGGCGATGAGTTTCTGCCTAACTGGGGATTTGGCGAAGATAATTGCGGTAATGAAACTGATCTGGCAGTCAAGGGTGATATCCAGAGAACGGGTACAGTTGTTACAAGCGCCAACAAAGATTTTCTGTTGGACATTGTAGGACGTTACACCGTTACGATTGGCGGGAAGAGCTATGATACTGTCTGTGTTATGGACATTGAAACCTATGATTGCGGTGTAGTATCCGAGCAGTTCCTGGATAAGAACGGAAAGGCGATTCTTTGGCGCAGATTCAACCGTGATGATTGGGCCATCGACCGCTATAAGAAGCTGTGGAGTGAGCAGCTTCCTGAAAACGATAGACTTACCGTAAACGGTACTACCTATGTTCACTGGTACGATTGCATCACCGATTATATTCTCTAATGAAACTACAAGGCAGGGCTCATAACCCTGCCTTGTTTCCCACTTGTTTCCCACATTTTCTTAAAATTCTTCGTGGCTGTATTGACATACACGCGAAAAAGAAGTACAATCGAAAAAATTAAGCTCTTCGTTCAAAAGCAGAAAGTTCTTCCGGCTTACATTGGTTCTTTAGGGATGTTTACCGATACAAAGACGTTTTTTGCCTCTCCCATTATGACCAGCTCTATGTACCAGATTCAAAGAGAAATCCACGAATGCCTATGTGATTTTGATACAAGAGGATGGGAGTGGTATTCATTTGTTATAATAATGGGTCCGCACGCCGTTGGTAAAATGACCGTTGGACAGGAACTTGCCAAAATCACCGGTCTTCGGTTGTTCCACAATCATAGGTCAATTGAGCTGGCTCGTAAACTATTTGCTCCCAACGAGAAGGAGGAATTTTAATCTCTTAGCCGCGCAATTCGCCAGAAGGTATTTGATTTGTTTGCAACAAGAGATCTTCCTGGACTGATATTTACATATATGTGTGCATTCGATCTGCAGGAAGAATTAGACTATTTGATGGGACTGATTGAGTTATTTAAGTCGAACGGAGCAAAATGCTGTGTGGTTGAACTTTGTGCTGATTTTGATGTTCGGTTGATCAGAAACAAGAGCGAGAATCGTCTGCTTCACAAAGAATCAAAGCGTGATCTCGATTGGAGAGAATCTGAAATGAGGGCAACGAGCGAAAAGTATCGCCTTAATTCATATGAAGGCGAAGAGTTGCCGTTCGAGAACTATATGAAGCTTGACAACACAAATCTGGCTCCGGATGAAGTTGCAAAGATGATCAAGGCGCACTTTGCAATCGAGGAGTAAGTTACCGAAAGGAGTATTACAATGATATTTGAAGAAAAGAAAATAACCTTAAAAGATGGTAGAACAGCCATCTTGAAGAGTCCGTGCGTTGAGGATGCGGAAAAGATGCTGAACTATATAAAGAAATCGTGTGGTGAGACTGACTTTCTCGCACGTTACCCCGAGGAGTGGAATATCTCCGTTGAACAAGAAGAAGCATGGGTTAACCGTCTGCGCTCTGCTCCTGACACCTTGGCAATCACATGCAATATTGATGGTGAGGTTGCAGGCAACTGTGAGATCAGCTTCAGAGGCGGAATAAAAACCTCGCATCGAGCAACTATCGCAATTGCAATACTCAAGGAATATTGGAACCTTGGTATTGGCTCTGCAATGTTCGAGGAGCTTGTCGCTGCAGCACAGAAACATGGTACCGAGATTATGGAGCTTGAGTTTATCGAAGGTAATGAACGAGCTCAGCGTTTGTATGAAAAGTTTGGTTTCCGCGTTGTTTCCGAACGCCCGAATGCTTTCAAGCTAAAAGACGGTACTTACTTGAGCGAGATCTATATGCAAAAATACTTATGATAAAAGGCAGGATTGTCAATTACGACAACCCTGCCTTGATTATTATTTATTGCTGAAAGCCAACCATTTGACTCCATAGGTATCGAGTGAAAAACGATTCCCGAAATTATTCTCCGCCCAGTGCTCATAAACCTTGTAAGTTCCTCAAAGATGTTCTCTGAGCTCTGTATCGTGAGAGATTGGCTCAAGCCATACTTCTTGGTAGTTTTGAAGCTCTTGCTTGCTTAACGGTTTTGAATTCGGAAGTGATGCTTCGTAGAACGGAGGCTGTGCAGCATAAACTGAACCAGCGTTTTCAAACGATATCATAGAACCATCAACACAAATCAATACACTTTTAATTGAGTTTACCAGTACCCATCCGTAATCGGATGACCAGACTGATTTTCTGTGATATATCTTTAGCACTTCTCCGGGAAGAGGAAGAGATGGTGTTGGCGTCGTTTCCTCTCTACCAAGTAGATAATCCGTAGAAACTTGATACAGATCTGCCATGGCCTCTAAGCTTTCTATCGAAGGTGCCTTGCGTTCAGACTCCCATGCGCCGAGAGTAGATGGTGAAACGTCGAGCTTGGCAGCTGCATCCTTTACAATTAGCTTTTGGCTTTTCCGCGCATTCTTATATTGTCTTGCCTATCTATCACCACCTTTTTTCGCTGCAAATATTGTGTCAGAGGCGAATGTTTTAAGTTGCTCATTACAGAGCGTTAATCTCATTTTCAAGGTTTTGAATATAGTCCATCAAGTCATCAAACGAGGGATATTGTCCAAACATCATTTCAGCCATATCCTCATAATCTGTACGAAGGCTAACAAAACGAAAAGCCGGAGGAACAAGCTTGATTGTTCCGGGAATTGCTTCTTCGTATTTTGCCCATTTGCGAGGATAGAACTTCATTTTGAAAGTTACAACTTTTTTGAGAAGTTCCAGATCTTCAAAAGCTACGGTTTTGTTTTCCGAATGTGCTATGCAGTATAAATCATAATAATGTCTTGAATAGCGTTTAGGCATTGCCAGATTTTCAGGACGGTTTGCCTCGTGATGAAGAATCGTAACCTTTTCCCAGAAAGTTCTCTCTGCCGCAGCTGTGAGGATCGTGCCGGTCGCCTGACCGAAGGCTTTGGGATAACATTCGGCGGCATAAGGAGTAACAGACTTCTCATTTGCCGGAGTCCAGGCTGCCAATGCACCGATTTCTAAACGAATTGCCTGCAGAATAGATTCTGTTGTAAAAATATGAGGATATTCAAAGTTAATCGTCTGCGGATCCGCCTAATCTATGTAGATGACAGCATCTTGCCCTATAATCTCTGAAAGATCATTCTTAAAGATGGGAAGCAAGGTATCACGTAAGAAAACCTCTGCCCGGGCATTTGCTTCTTTATTGAAGGCATCCTGCTTTGTGTTAGATCTTTCTTCCCACGGCTCGTTGAGAGAATAACCAATGGCACGCCAATCCAGAATCAAATCGATGTCTTCGGAAAAGCGTGTAATAAGACCATAACATTTAGAGAGACTGGTGCCGCCTTTGAATGTGAATACATCTTTCCACTTGCAACGATGGAAAAGATAATCCAAGGTCAGGCATACCCAAAAGTCCTTTTCAATGATGGCTTCGTTCATTCCCATCTTTTGAGCTGTATTTCTAAAGAGAATTCTACGCTCATCCTCAGGTAATCTTGCTATCGAATACATTTACTTCACCTCACAAATTTTTCGGATTATAGAATAAACCCAAGCGGTTGTTTGTCTGGCCTCTTTTAAGAGATTATCCTTTTCTTCTGCGGATAACTGTTTTTTGAGTTTAGTGATGACGCTTTCGTCTATATCGTCTTTTCCCAGCGCTTTGAGAGCCTGAATAACGAGAGCTGTCTTATAGGACATACCGGAGATTTCCTTATTGCTTCTGTGTTTGAAATCAATCTCGATGTTACCAATGGTGAATTTATTGTATGGTCCATCGCTAATGTATGTCCAGTGTGCTGTTACTTGTGTCGAGAGCCCTAACTGGTTTAATGCTGTATTCCCTGAAGGAGCAATGGTCCAATTAAATTTACGAGCCAAGGCAAGAGCAACATTATGAGGTGAAGGTGCTTCATATTCACCGAGAAGTTCGCTGAACTTGGGATTGTAATAGACACCACGACAAATCTTTTTAATTTTCCCATAACTGTCAAGCCGGTTAAGAGCTTTACGTGCAGTCTCATAATCGGCTATATCAAGAAAGTCAGTTGCAATAAAAACAGCCTCGTTTCCAGTTTCTAAAATTTTCTCATATATCATATCAGAATAGAACGAACTCATGGTCACACCTCCTGTGTCCCAAATATTATATCATATTTGGGACAGTTTTGCAATAGGTATTTATATTGTTCCCCAAACGTGCTTTTTTATGCAAAAATCAAGTGTCCCAAAAACTGCATAAATTTTGGGACGAAATGGATTTTGCTTTTTTTAGATGCTTAGTAACCTATATTTGCTCTGGAAAGTACGATACAAATAAGTTAAACATAAGGATAATTATGTTTAACCCACAAAACGCACACGATTAAAATGCATATCTGAGTTAAACATAATCAAAATGGTTTTCTGTCAAACCGAGTTAAACATAACCTTTTTGTTGTATCCCTGCCCCTTGTCTCGTGTAATAAGGGTAGGAGGTGAATTCGATGTTAAATGAATTCAAACAGTATTTGCTCGGTATAGGTAAGTCTGAGAACACGGCACTAAATTATTGTGACAAGGTTAAGCTTTACTTCAAATGGTGCCTTGATAGTTTTGGCAGTGAACCGCAGCAGCTCTACCGTGCTAATGTGCTCGATTACATCTCATATATGAAAACTATCAAGAGATACAATCCTAAGTCCGTGAACAACCATCTAACTTCCTTGCGAAGCTTTAATGAGTTTCTGATTGCATCCGGACGTCAAACCGAGTTGGCAATTTTGTTGCCGACGGCTACACGGTCGTTCCAGAGGTTCACGGCAGCGATACCTGGTATACCATTGTTGCCAAGTAAATTCTAAGTTTCAAGTCCTCTCCGCCTTCGGGCGGAGGGGCAATCAAAGAGCATATCGTCGACACAAGCTTTGTATCTTTCCGCCCGCCGTAAGCGGCAGGCGTCAATCACGGTGCTGTGTCTCCTCTCCCCAACAAAAGCGCTTTGCTTGTTTTGTCGGGGACCCCGGATGAATATGCCTTTTGATTGCCCACACAAACACAATCGAAAGGAGATACATCATTATGGATGGCGACATCGGCGCTTTGATACTCTTGATCGTTCTGATCGTATCTGCCTTTCTGCTGATCGTCATAAAACTCGCACAGTTTGTCGATCATTTCAGCCGAGAAAAGCAGTATCTTTTAACCGAGATGAGTCGTGCGGCAGACTACAACGAATATCGCTATTGGCGCAGAGAACTCCGCTGCCTTTACCTCTGCCTTATTCCATTTGTGACCGAGCGCAATGTTATGAAGATATACCGCATTTTCTTTCATAAGCCAAAGCACGCGGAGAAGCGAAACCGCAATGACAGTATTATGAGCGTCCTTGCCATGTCGGTCATCGGTATTGCCGTGTGCGCCGTCTGTCTTTGCGGCGCAAGCTGGGCGTGGTTTACCGCAAGCACTTCAACAGGCACAACGGCAATTCAAAGCTCGTCCTACAAGCTGTCCTATCAAATCGGTAGTGACACAGCCGAGCTTGCCGAAGTAAAGACTGTGGCCGTACCCGAAAGCGGCAATTGTAAAATCACTCTGTCAGCCACCGGAACGGCAGGCGCAACAGGCTATTGTAGCGTAAAAATCGGTGATGAAACCTATTACACCGAGCAGATATTTGTGAATGATACTTCCGGCTTTACCTTTACCGTAAACGCAGCCGCAGACACAACTATCACCCTCACCCCTAAATGGGGAACATACTCCCACGATGCCACGCTTCATAACGGCGATGTTATCACCGCCACCGACTCACAGCAAAACAACACCCAAGCACCGGATAACACCGTGACTACCGAGCCGTCAACCGAGCCTACTGCTCCGACTGCACCGACCGCACCGACAACACCGAGCAGCACTCCGGCAGAAAGTGCAACCACCACACCCGAACCCTCGGCGACCGCTCCGGCTGCAACACAACCCGAAACCACCGACACAGAACCAACTCCTGCGCCGGAAACTACAACCCCGGAGAACACGGCGGCAGCTCAGACCGAGCCGCCCACCACCGAGGAACGCGAGAGCAACTGAATAAAAGCCCAAGCCGCAACGGATTTAACTCCCCGCTGCGGCTTGAATCTTATGTGTATATAATCTCAGTATTTATAATCTCGGCTGCCCGATTCCGTATGCTGTTCATTTTGCCAGCCCACGCCATTTGGTTACCAGCCTTCAACTGCTCGGTAACACCCTCCGCTACCGCCATCTGCCTTGTAGGCCGTTCAAACATTTCCTCAGCCTGTCTATCAATATCCGCAAGATAGATGTTCAATTTGCCGCTTGTCAGCAAGTTGGTGTAAAGCACTTTGCGGTGATTTTTCAGATAGCGAAGATGCCGCTGACCCCTTACACCGATATGCACTGGTTCTTCCACCGGTAGTTTCAGGCACGGCAAATAATAATCGCCTTGCAGCCCATACCATAGCACATTGTTTTCGTCATATTTGTACTTTTCCATAAAATCTTGACCTCCTTAAAATCTTGTGCTATCATC